>Ga0310786_10005418_pt1 | contig 17329 bp, 13 predicted proteins | sample AusTroGonzalo_MG_FD_203881 | JGI IMG/M metagenome (GOLD analysis project Ga0310786, IMG submission 203881) | Bovine rumen microbial communities from tropical cattle in Woodstock, Queensland, Australia - Gonzalo_03 (v2) (version 2) | ecosystem: Host-associated > Mammals > Digestive system >... | reverse complement strand
CCGAAGACAAAGACACCAACACCACCGCGCGTGGTGCATTGCCGGGAAACCGCCGTATGCCGAACGGCATGTACGGTGGTGTGAGAGGACGGTTGCCCCCAAGGCGGGGGCAACCTCCTACTCGATTTCAACAATTTTTCCAAAGGCAGAACCGATGGCAGAAGTAGCGAAGCGGCAATGCTCGTGAGAGCACGGATAGAAACATGTCATGGCGCTTATTCCCAAGTGAATATGGCGTTCAGTAAAAACCACAATAACAAAGGAGTTCACTTTACGATGTAATAATTTCTGCACATAGCATCAAGACTGTCTGGCGAATGCAGGAGCTAGCCGGATGGCCAACCGTGTCATGACCCCAACGGTGGTTTGTCTTAATAAGACAGATGTGTTTGGGACGCACGCAAAGGCGCGCGGATTCAATCAATAAGGTCACTAAGGCTGAGGAAAAAGTCCTTTCCTCAAGGCTCCTGCATGGCAAAAAACCAACAGGAGACTTGAGAAATGCCTGAATTCAATGTTGAATTTGTTCATTCTGACTCTGAAATTGCTCGCTTCCTTGAGAACTACAAGCTGATTATTTATTCTGGCTGTAAGAATGCACGTCTTGCCCGTTGTCACTGGGACCTTGTTCTCAATGAGATGGCATTCAGGTTCGCCACGGGCAAGCTTGAGTGCGATCCCGCACGAGTTGCCCAATATACCGGTTTTATTGCCATCGTCGCCGGGAATTGCGCCCGAGACGTCAAGAGAGAACAGCGCAAGGATATCTTCCAGAATTTGGAAGACAAGGAATGGGATGATATTGCCTCCAGTCACGGCTTCCACTGTCAGACTGCCAAGGAGGATATTCAGTTCGTCATCAGGGAATCCCTGAAGCGCCTTGCCGAGGAATGTCGCGACAAGAAGAAGATTCAAATTCTCGTTAGGTATATCCTCAATAGGGAGAGCAGGGAGTCCTTGGCAGAAGAGTATGGGGTCGATGAAGATTATGTCAGTGTTGTGAAGAATCGCTGGTATGATCGCTGGAAGATTCTGATCCGCAGGGTGATTCGTGATGACTATGACAGCGCGCTCAAACTGAGCAAGACTGATATCAGTTCTCTCGAAAAGTTCCTGAAGAACTGGTAGAACTATTGTAGTGGTCAGCCTTGGTCCCAGTACGGGCAAAAGGCCTCACGCGCGTGGAAAGGCGAGCATTTGCTCGTCTCCACGCGGCGTGGGGGGCACGGCTTTGTTCCAGAGCGGCGGAGTTCCGTCATGGCAGTGGCCGGAAACGCAATCGCGAACTGTGCCAGGTTGGCTGAAGCAGACTGCTATCTCAAGACAAATAGCCAATTTCTTTACGCTGTATTCACCATGAGGGTAGGTAATAGAGCCGCATGGCTGGGACGTGGAACATGGGACGAGCGACGTGGGGCGCGCGCATGGCTGGGACGTGGGACATGGGACGAGCGACGTGGGGCGCGCGCATGGCTGGGACGTGGGACATGGGACGAGCGACGTGAAACGCGCGCATGGCTGGGACGTGGGACTTGGGACGAGCGACATGGGGCGCGCGCATGGCTGGGACGTGGGACTTGGGACGAGCGACATGGGGCGCGCGCATGGCTGGGACGTGGGACATGGGACGAGCGACGTGGGGCGCGCGACATGCGGGCGACAATCGACGCCTCGACGTGCGACTAGGAGAGAACAGCCGCTCAACAAAAGCAACATTTTGTCAGAACAAGGACAGCACTGCCTACCCTCATGGGGAATAAAGCGTTACCGCAAAGGAGATTGTAGGAATGGAAGAGGAACTGGAACGGAAGTATGAAAAGGTGTTTGGCTGTCTGAAAAGGCAACGGGACATTGAAGTGTGCAGGGCATGCCATTTTTTCTGCGATAATGGAGACGGAGCATACTGTTGCAGGAATGTCTCGCATTTTTACGGTCATCCATGGTGCTTTGAAAGTCGTTTCCCTCTGAAAAAGGAGTGGTTCGAGAAGGCTACCATCAATTTTCAGTATCGTGATTTGTGCTGTCAATTGACAGGCAAGGAGATTGTGAAATGAGAATTGATGAGTTGAGGAACGGCGATGTCGTCGTGCAAGGCATCGACACTGGGGCGAAGTCTGCGTAAATCCCTCCAGTAAGGAGAAGGATGTTCGTAGTGACGGAGGATTCCTACGGAAGCGTGCTTGATGACGGCAAAGGGTGACAGTATGTTCCCGATTTCGTGGTATTGTTGAGGCGTCGATTCAACAAAACATGAATGTTCAAAACCATTCTAACGCAGAGCCGCAAAGAACGCAGAGAAACCGCAGTTCTTTTCCATGACTGCCGTATAGAGTTTGCGGAATGCCTGAAAAACCGCCAAATTCTTGTTTTTGCCGGATGGCAAAAAAAAGAAATCGGCTATTTCCGTTCATCCGTAAAACCAGGCGGCAATCTTTGTCATGCTGGCAAACCAGGGAAAAACACTTTGCGTCAGAAATGGAGAAGATTGGGGCATTGGCTGTTCTGAACAGTAACCGTTTTTGAAAGTTTTTCACCGCAAAAAGCGTATTGTCCATAGAAGTCCTTCACACCTGTCAGGATAAATGATGATGAACAAAGAACCAGAAAACAGGAAGAAATTCTTGCTCCCAGTCGTCAAAAAACATCTGGGGGTCCCCCTGCTGCTGGCGGGGAAAGAGAAAAAGACGATAGACGATTGCCTGAACATCATGATGGCGGAACTCGTGAAGAACGCCAGCCCAGAAGAACTGCAGTTCTCCATCTATGATGGCACAGGATCGATTGCCCATTCCCCTTCAGTTTCTAGATACTATCGCATTCTGAACACCTCGGCATCGGAAGCGATTCGAGAACTTGAATGGGCCAACGAAGAAATGTCCAGACGCTATGATATGCTTTCTGCGGCAAACTGCAGAAACCTAGACGGCTATAACAAGAAGCACAAAGATGCGACATGGCCGCATCTGGTCATCGTCATTGGAGAACTCGCCGATCTGATGGAAGTCGAGGCCACCAAAACGGAGGCACTTCTCGTGCAGCTTTGTGCACGTTCCCGGCGTGTAGGCATGTATGTTCTCTGTTCGGCCTCCAGAATCCGCACGGATGTTCTGACTTCCCGAATCCTGAACAGTTTCGGGAGACGCCTGGTTTTCAAGACGGATTCTAAGGAAGAGTCCAAGTTGCTGGGAATGGGAGGCCTTGAAAATCTCCCGCAATATTTGCGTCCATACCGTGGCAATCCCGCCAGTTTCTTGGGGCATCACATTGCAGAGGCAGAAAAGCACTGGTTGGCCACCAGGCTGGAGGCCGACGAGGCTGTATTTTTCTTCTTTGAAGGCTACTTTATCGGTTACGAAAACGGCAGGCAAAAGATTAAGAAAAGACAGCGAAGATGGCTGGTCGAAATAAATGACAAAAATCATGACGGATTGTGAAAGTTCTGTCCGTCAGATGGCGTACTATCAATGAACACCAAGTGAAGAAAACCCGCAAAAGGAGAAACTGATTATGATGATGACTTTGGCCCAAGCACTGAAGGAAAAGAACCGTCTGGCGGGAGAACTTTCCCGCAACTGGGCGATGATCGCCCGCGAAAACAGCAAGCGAGAGGATTCTTCCCGCGTGATTGATGTGGCGGAAACCTACAAGAAAATACAACTCTACAAGGAGAAACTGATCGAACTCAAGACGAAGATTGGCCTGGCTAACGCCGGCAATCTTGAACGAATCTACAAACTCGAGGAATGCAAGAGCGAACTCAATCGACTGAACGACATACGGACAGACGAAACGTCAGATTTCCAGGCGATAGGCGATTCCAACTTCAAGGAGTTCAAGCGCACGGTTGTCTTCACTGCCGCGCAGGTCTACGCGATGCGGGAGAAAGTCCAGCAGGAATGCAACGACATCCAGGACGAACTGGATGCCTACAACGCCAGTACAAAGATTGACTTTGATTCTCCGCTCAGCCGTACGTAAATGATGATTTAGGCGATTAGGTAGCCTTGACTGCCGAATCGCCGATTGAAAAACCGCATGGCCACTCCCAGCTAGTCCGGCTATGAGGAATCATGTCGTGAGGGAACCGATAAGGTATGCCGAGAACGAGATTGTCTTTCAGGGTTAAAAGTTAATGCTCCCAGGCGGAGCGTGTTTTACAGACTTAGCAATAAAAACTCGGAACTTAAGCTTTATCAGGCAGTGCGGTTTTTCAGCCGGAGTCTTGGGATTGAACCGAACCTTTCCCGAGGCTCCGGTCTTTTTTTGTTGAGATTTTAGATTTCGCTCTTTTATCCTAGCGGGAAGGTAATTGAGCAGCAAGGCGGAACGTGGGACGTGGGACATGGGACGTGGGACGTGGGACGTGGGCATGGCTGAGACGTGGGACGTTGTGGGACGCGCGGGCGACAATCGACGCTTCGACGCGCGGCAAGAAGAAAAGCCGCTCAGCAAAAGCAACATTTTGTCAGAACACGGCCAGCACTACCTACCCTCCTGGGGAAAAGAGCGTTTTGTAAACAGTCTGAATAGTTACATTACTTTTATCTTTGATTGAGATACTGGATAATTGCCAATTGTTTCATAAGAAGATAGTCCTTGTAGGGCGACTTGGTCAACTAGGCTCAGAAATAAGCATTACGTCTCAAAAATACGCTAAAATTGCCGTTGTTCGTCTCATACCTGCATGAAGCCGCCGACACTTAAGGCAGGGGCCTCTGCGGCCTCGGCAGCGGCCTGGGCGGCGGCAGGGCGGAAGTCTGCGAGAAGGTTCCGCCAGGTCTCGGACATGTTTGCGAGCCTTTCGAGAACCGCGTCGAAAGACTCGGAATCCAGATTGGCCAGTGCGTGGCGACAGATGAGAACATATTTGCCGCTTTCTCGCGTCTTGGCGAAATACATGGCGGAGGAGAGGTTCGCTTCCAGCAGGATATCCGCGAAGTCGGCGCGCCCATCCGCGGGCGGCTCGCCGATTTCTGCCGTGGCAATAAGATTTTCGCCATCCTCAATCAAGAGGACGGGGATGCCGTCGATGTCGAGGCCGACCTCGCCGTCCTTGGCGTCGAGGCCCTCCACGGCGTGGCGCTTGGCAAAGTCGGAAACGAGTTCAGTAAATTCCATGATAGTTGTTCCTTTGCTACGCAGGCGGGTCGATGGTCGCCAATCACGGCCAATGACCAGAATGCCATTTTGGGTTGTCCACAGCAACAAGTTCATAATATATTCCGTCAAATAGCCGTTATAATGCAATTTCCACGAAATATGCTGTCATCGGAAAGGCGGCTTCTGGCCAGGGATAACAGGGCGGGGATGGCTGTTTCAGCCAAGGTGCCCGTGGGAAAATGCACCACAGTTCGGTAGGGCGGCCAGCCCCTGGCCGCCGTGATGCCCGGATGTAGGCACGCCGTGGCGACCTCTGGCTGGGATAATAGGGATTTTAGGGATGAAGAGAGATAAGGATAACAAGGAGAAGAAGGAGAAAAGGGATAGGGAGGGCCGAGCGTCTGCTCGGCCAAGGTGTCCGTGGGAAGGTGTGCTGTCATATCTCGTAAATGTGGTACCGCAAGCCACCGCACAGGAAAAATTCAACATTCTTGTATTTAATAACTTAAAAAGTCATCGAAAGTTATAAAAAATGCAGCACTGAAGAATCAGAAAATAAGTGCGGCTGTTTTTGAGAGTAATTCGTAACGGCCTTCCGAACAAATAGCTCCGGAAGGCCATTTTTTGTCCCGCGCCCTCATTCTTTCTGAACCGTATTCATACGGCTAAATTATTTTCAGCGTTTTTTTTGCGGCGACCCTTGCATTCCAAAGATGTTGCATTATATTATCTGAACCGTACTTATACGGCTCAAATGGAGGACACTGGAATGAACACCAAGGTCAGACAGGAATCCGAGGCCGGCCTCAGGCGGCAGATCCATGCAAAAATCGCCACCATCGCGAAGACGGGCATCTGCATGCCCGGGACGCTGGTCCGCAAGTCGCGCAAGTGCGGGAACCCCAGGTGCGCCTGCGCGAACGGCGGCCCGCTCCATCCGGCGTGCACTGTCACCTCGAAGGACTGCGGCAGGACCAAGGCCGTCTACATACCGGTTGACATGATCCCGGAGGTGGAGACATGGGTGGCAAACCACAAGCGCGTAAAGGAACTGCTCAAGGAAATCGGCGTCCTGGCGGAAAGGCTCATACGCCTGCACGTGCCGCGAAGGCTGGCCGCAAGGCGCAGGAGCGGGAGCCTGGAATCGGGAACTGCGGAAACCTGATCCGCGGCGTGATCGACACGTGCAGGCGGAACGGCTGGCACTATTCCATGACCTTCAAGGAGGGGAGCGCCGCGGCCTTCCACAGGGCCGCCATGGGGCGGCTGAAGGCGTCCGGACACAGCTCCCTGCGCGACAGGGATCCGCTGACGGGGGAGGAGAGGTGCGTCAGATGGGCCAACCACGTGCGCCACGACCTTGGCTACCGGGGCGAGAAGGTGGACGCCTCGGTCGTCCTGAAGCCCCCCGTCCCGGGCGGGAAGGGGGACGTGCTCATGTACATGACAAGCATCCGCCTGGAGAGGAAATGGGTGGCCGAGGTGCTCGACGGCATCTGCCGGTCACGCTGGAAAATCGAGAACCAGGGCTTCAACACGCAGAAGAACGACGGGCTGGGGCTGGAGCATGCGTTCGACACAAGGGGGAATGCGGCCTGCAACTACTATCTGGTGGTGCAGATCGCGCACATCCTGCTGGAGCTGATAGTGCGGGGAAGCATATTCCGCCGGCTCCAGCACATTGAGCATCCGGGGGAGGTTCCCAGGACGATATGCAGGCCAATGCTGGAGTGGTTCGGGACCAGGAGGAGGCTGATGCGCGAAATCGGGGAGGACCTGAAGCGCGCCAGGATAGACGTGGACATCCGGTTCGACCTCTGGAGGCTGGAGCTGGACACTTACGGAGCCAGTTCCGCATGACTGGAACGCGAACGCACGCTCCAGCCCAGGCCCGCCGCACATTTTATCCTTTCTCCACAGCACTTCCAGGAGGGCTGCGCTAGCTTGTGCCCTTGAATAAACGCCTTTCCGTTTCCTGTTTCCGGTGAGGCAGAACGGTCGAAAGGTCGAGTTTTGATTCTTCAGTGCTGTGACATCAGCCTATTTCGCGTTAATTGCATTGTAACGGCTATTTGACGGGGTATATTATTATCTAGTGCACAGAATGCCCGAACTGGGCTATTTTGCGCGGGGCGAGCCCGCGCATCTCCACGCTCATTCTGCGCGTCATAATTGCTCCATACTCCGAAAAAACGAGTAGGCAATCAGCAATCAACCGCGTGTCTAGATGATGCCCGACTGCGTCAGGCTGGGCGGTTGTGAAAAAAGAATTGAAATCACATTCGCCTCAAATAACCACAAAAGAGAGAACAACATCATGAAACGCACACTGTCCATTTTCCTGTCTGTCCTGGCCGTCGCCGTCCTGTCCGGTTGCCAGACCTGTTGCAAGAGAAACTGCGCGCCCTCGCCATTCGCGAAGTACGACAACATAACCACCGTCCAGAAACTGGAACTCAAGCGCACGTCCGAAAGCTGGGACGGCACAACCTTGCCCGATTACCTCAAGGGCAAGCCTGAACTCGTCGTAATGCGCTACGTCTTCCCTGTCGGCAGCAAGTTGCCCTGGCATCATCACCCCGTCATCAACTACGGAATCCTGCAGCAGGGCGAACTGACGATTGTAGGACTCGACGGCAAGAGGCAAGTAGTGCGCCCCGGCGAGGCAATCGTCGAGATGGTCGGTCCCATCCACTGCGGAATGAACACGGGCGACAAGCCTATCGTCCTCGACATGTTCTATCTCACGCAGGAGGGAACTCCCCTTGCCGTCCAGCATCCCGAAATCCAGAAGCCGATGGAATAAGTCGCCATTCCGGCCATGCCCTGATTAACGCCATCAGAGCCAAGCCTGACCTTGACCAACTTTCAGAGCCGTTAGGAGTTGCCAGGCCGTAAATTGCCTGGCAACCCATCGCGGGAATATCTGGCCAAACTCCGTCGCGGCATTCCTGACAACCGGGAGGAGCAGAGCCGTCTCTGCCTCGGAAAATAGGCTTTCCGATTTTCACCACTCTTTGCTTTTTGCGAAAACACAAAGTAAAATGCCGCAAAAAAGTAAAATGCGGCATTGAAAAAAAGCAAAACGGTGTTCTAGAGCAATGCTGTTTTGACAAATGGGCGATGTGCGACAAGCGACGCTTCGACGTGCGATGTGGTGGCTGGTGCGACGAGCGACGTGCGACATGCGACGCGCGGGCGACAATCGACACTTCGACGCGCGACAAGAAGAACAGCCGATCAACAAAAGAAACATTTTGTCAGAACACGGACAGCACTAACTACCCTCTTGTGGAAAAAAGCGTTCGACAAAACCAAATAGGAGAGCGTATGTCAAGAAGCACAAAGAATGATTCTGTGTCCACAATCCCGCAACAGGATAAGGACCATTTGAAAACATTATTTGGTGAGTTCCTCGCTCACAAAGAATATCGTGAAATGATGAACCCAGGGTGGTTAAGAGAGAGCGAAATAATGATCACCCTTTGTGCGGCATACGGAAAGTTTGATTTTTCCGTTGTGCTAGAGCATTTTTCCGACCTGATGTCGGCAGTGAAATTCATGAGAATGTCCAAGGAGTTTATGAAGTGGGAGGATTTCATGATTCATTATGCGGCGTATTGGCTACTGGATTGCCCGCTTCTGAATTTAGCGGTTGGTGCCTCAAACGATTTCCGATTAATGAAGGAAGGACTTGACCGTCTGCTTTTTTCCTCATATTATTCTCCTCTTGGAAAAAAGGAGAAGATTCTGAATCCTGCAGGTTTGCCAGCACCTGTTCAAAAAGCATTTGACAAAGAGGATTTGCCGAATTTGTTCAAAAAAATGGAGGCAGAAAAGCAGGCAGAAAAACTCATCGCTGATGTTACATACACGGCATTGCTGCAAGAAAAATGGGAGGTCTTCGCAGCAATCAATACTCGATATGACCTGTCGCAGTATGTTGACATGGAAAAAATCTTTGATTTCTGGTGTCGAGAACTGCTGCCAAATGCTCGGCATAATGATCTTGGTAGTCAGAAGGCATTTGATTTTCCTGGGCAATGGAAGGAACCAGAGAAGTATCCGCTGCACCAGATGATGATTGAATACGGGCGCGAACGTTGTGTCCCCGCACTGTATCGACAGGGTTTTCTGCTTCCGGAAGTCATTGAGTATCTGTGGGAGCGGGGAATATCCTTTGCTTCACCGTTCAACCAACTTTACGGTTGGGAAAAAGTAAACTTTTCCGCATTTGCAGAATGTTTCGGTGACCTGGCGGATAAAATCCCACTGATTCCTGTGCCGAAATATCCTCAACGCGGAGAAATGATTTTCCGGCAGAATGTGAAATCTGCGGCATATTTTAACGAGTATTCTACAAGCCATCCGCGCAAAGCATCCATGTCTAAACCCATTCCGATAAAGACGAAAAAGGGAGAATTGACACCTGAACAGAAAAAACGCCTTGCCAATGATGAGGCTGCTGGCATAGAGTTCAGCGAAAACAAAAAGATTCTGAAAAGGTATACCAGTTGTCTTGGCGAAAAGGATGACTGGATTGAGAATGGATATGCTGTTCCGGACTTTGTTACCGCCATTGCCGCAGGCGCCTTTTCTGACATAGATGGATTACAGGTAAAAACAATTATACTGCCAGAGGGACTGACCAAAATCGGACCACGCGCTTTTGAATACGTACAGATTGAGAACGTCACATTCCCTTCATCATTGAAAACAATAGGAGAAGAAGCCTTTTGTTCCAGTGAATTGAAGGAACTTCATCTTCTGGAGGGAATTGTCAAAATTGAAGAGGCAGCTTTTAGCTGCTGCGACAATCTGAAAGCGGTCATTCTTCCGGATTCTCTGACGGAACTTGGCCGAGACACGTTCTTAAATTGTACCAACCTCACGGAAGTGCGTCTTCCTGCAAATCTGAGGGTTATACCTTCCGACGCTTTTGCAGGATGTTCGAATTTGGAATCCATCGTCATTCCAGACGGAGTAAAGGAAATCAAAATTGCTGCTTTTGAAAGATGCCCGAAACTACGTCAGGTGGATGTCCCCAAGGGGATAAAAATAGATAAAGTTGCCTTCGCGGGGTCTTCCCCTGAACTGAAAATCACCTATCGGGAACCGAAGAAACGTTGAAGTTTTGTCGTCAAGGAATAGTGGAGGCAAAGTACGGTTGTCTCATGTATCAGCGAAATCAGGCACTTGTGGCACACATCTTGACTTTTCTATTTCGCGATATATCTTATCATTTTGCTGTATTTCCCCATGAGGGTAGGAAATTGATTCGCAACGCTGTTTTGACAAACTGTCGAGGCGCGACAATCGACGCCTCGACGTGCGACAAGAAGAACAGCCGGTCAGCAAAAGCAACTTTTGATCAGAAAACGGACAGCACTACCTTCCCGCGTGGGGAAAAGAGTGATCGTTTTTTAGAAAAATCATTCTTCCACATTTTTACCGCCTTAATTTGCAGACGTTGAGTTTTGTTTTTTTTGTGCCATATGGCATGAAAAGGCGGAAAGGCTTTTCGTAACAGATTAGCGCCATCCATAACAAATGACAATAGAAAGGAATCAAAAATGCCAAGCATTAATCTTGAAAATGCCAATTACCGTCTTTTCACAGATTTCGCCAACAATGCCAGGTCGGTGAACAACCGTGCGTTTTTGAGCACAACCAACACGGCTAACGGCGAGGTCAGGACCATCAGAGCCTCGTCAAACTGGGATTTCATTGGCAATATCGGGCGCTCGGCCGACAAGGCGAGGGTTAACAATGACGTCCGCACCCTGTTTCGCGAAACCATAGCCGACATGTTCGGCGGCGATGACCATATTCCACCTGATGTCAGAGAAGCCATGAAGATGGAAGACTATGGCAAGGGAAAGCCTCTCACGGCACGGCGCATTTCCCTGGTCAAGGCGGCCGTTGAACAGGCTGCCGCGAGATTCAGCGAAAATGTTGCCGCCTTGCGGGCCAATGCCACTGCCACCGATTTTCTGGCCACCATCAAAGACTTCAATGAAGACAAGCGTAATGACCTGAACCACATTGTCGAATTGATGCTTGAGAACATTGGCAACGACATGGGGCTTTTGGAGGTGTTGAAGCATCCGCAAGTCCTCAGGAAGATATTGTTGAACAGTGACAAGGAGATTCGTTCGGAGAATCAAATATTGGCGAAGGTTGCGGAACTCAAGGCCAATGTGGATGAACTGTGTTCTGCTGCGGGAGGCAACAAGTATATTCTTGAGTCCGGATTGCGGAGCATCGCTTTTTTAGCTGAAAAAGGGAAGGCGTATGGCCAGGGGATGCTGAGGACTATCGTCGAACTCAGCAAAAACGCGGACTTGAGGGCGGTGGCCAAGATGTCCGCCAGATCCAGTATGCTCCAAATTCATAGAGGGCTGATGCAATTCACCAATGCCGTGGATGAGATCAAGTTTTCTTCAAAGCTGTTGCACATCTTCACCGATGGCTTGCAGGCAGAAGAGATGTTGCAGGCCAGGCGCGCCATAGGATATATCCTGTTCGGATGCCTCAACCCCAGCATTTGGCGCTCTGTCAGGCGGGCGCTTTCCAGCAGGTCTGCCGGCAAGATGATCAGCATTTACGGCGATATTGTTTACGGCGACGATGTGTTCCCGAATGACATTGACGAGGCGGAGCAGGAGGAAATGAAAGACCTGGCGCAAATCTACAATCGCAGCATCTCCTTGATGGGAAACATACTGAGCGATTCCACCGGTGAGGACTTTGCCACGGCGGACGAAGTTGAAGCCCAGATGACCAATTCTTTGAAGAATAGTCTCGTCCAAGACTTGCGCTCGTTCGCAACGGTGAGTCTGGCACGGAAGAAGCAGGCCATCGTCTCACAATATCTCAATGGCAACGGACAGGGTGCGGATGTGGTTTCTGCCGCGATTCTCACCCAAACCAATGGGGCGATTCTCGGAAACGTGGAGGCCAACATTGCCGAAGACATGAACAATAATGTGAGGATGATGCTCAATTACCACATTGTCACTTCCTGCAAACAGATAGCGAACAATGGGCCGGAGAAATCTCAGTTTGCCCAGCTTTTGCCTAAAATCGCTTCTGGCAATGTTCGCATCAAACTGGGCAAAGAGCTCCTGTCCGGGGAACTTGAAACGGCGATGAATCAGATTGCCCGCTTCGTGGCGGGCAATGACCAGGCAACCTACAAGGGACTTGACAAGCCTGCCCAAACCAAGGCCCATATCATCATGTCCTTGCTGACCCTTGAAGCCAGCAATGCCGCCTTCAACGGCTCGGCCATGGCCTTCTGCGACGATTTGAACAAGGTCCCCTTCAATGCCATCGGGGATGAGAATCAGGAAAAACGCACCTTCGACGTCTCATTCGACGACAATGGCAACTTGGTTGTCAAGCACGAATACGAAAAGCCGATCCACTCGATTCTTCCAGAAGGCGCAGTTCCCCAACCTGCGGATTTGCAGCGCTCCACCGAGGGGCGAAACATCAAGACCAGCTACACCTACAATTTGAAGAGCTATTTATTTGACCACATTTGCCAATTGGATTTCGGCGAAGTGGATACCAGTTATGCCAAGGAGATCTTTGATTCGGACACTCCCAAAAAGATGAAGAATACCATTAAAAAGTTGCCGTCGGAGTTCGTTTTTCTGAATGATAGTGCTCCTTGTCATGTCAAGTTCAGCGCCGAACTAAACTGAGCCTCCAGCACAAGAGGGGGAAACGGATATGGAGTTCACCAAGCTAATTGAGGCCTTCGCCCAAAAATATGGACTTGCAGAGATGACCATCCGGGATGGTGTCTCCGCCCTGGAAATCGATGACATCAACGTTGCCCTCATCCTCAATTCTGAGGAAGATGCTTTGACCATCTACGGCGAGATTGGCTATCCGACGCCGGACGCCAGCGGACGCTTCTGCGAACTGATGCTGCGCGCCAATCATCTGCTGGTACGCACGGGAGGGGCAATTTTGTGCCAGAACCCCGACAGCGGTGCGTATGCGATTTTCCGCACCTTCCCTCTCGACTCAATGACCGAGGAAACGCTGAGCGATGAACTTGGCAAACTCGTTGACCAAGTTGCCGATTGGCAGCGCCTGCTGGAAGGCTTCGATGCTGCCGAGGAAGAGGTTCAAGCCACTAGCGAAGAAGAAAATACTATAACTCATTCTCCCGAAGGCTTTATTCAAGTGTAAACGCCATCAGGCAACTGAGATTCAGGCGTGCGTTGCTGCTTGCGACTTCAGTTGCCTGCCTTTATGGGAAAATGAGCGCACGCCTAAAAGCTCTTTTCAAGAGCCTTGATTATTCTATCCGCCCGCCTGTCTATGATGGCCATGACTTTATCCAAATAATCCGAGGCACGGCGGCAGTATTCCTCATTTTCTAATTTGGGCTTTCTCCAATGGAACGGCACGTCGCCATGTCCGTTCCCGAATAAATCGGCAGCGTGTCCATTGGGGCCAATATAGTCATCGAGGTAAAAATCCCTGACATATTGAGCGAAACCTTCTGCCCCCGCGTATTTTGAAAATAGGATGGAATTGCGTTCCTTCACAAACGTTCTCAAAGTCTCATCTTGACCAGGCGTGTTGCCAAGCACACGTTCCAAGGCAATAAGGTACTGGTCGAAGAAATCATGCCACTTTTCATGACATCCGCGATAGGTGTTTATCGTTCCAATTCCCCGGAGGAAATTGTTCGGGAGAACGATGAAATTCCCGATGGTCGGACAGAGCCTTGAGAACTGCCTGACACGGTTGCGTAGCTTTTCGTCAGGATGATAGGCTTCAATTCCCCGGAAGCACCCTGGGGTTCCTTCAATCTCCTTGCCGAAGATGGTATTGAAGGTGTTCATCGTGTCACCGCGATATGAACGCCCCCTGCCGAGGGAGAGCATATTCAGAAAAGGAAACTTGTCTCCCCAGACGAGGACGTAAATGGCCCGTGACAACTGGCAGTCATCTGCATCGAAATCATTTCCCGGCAGCTGACCGTATTTTTCGTCATTCTCAAGGGAGGAAAGATTGAAGTCCTTCAGCCTATTCAGATTTCCGCCTAGACGTTCGGAAATGAAATCCTGGACAAGTTCCCTGGCGTCCTCATGGGCGTAGGCAAGAATGGCTTCGGCCTGCAGGTCTTCGGCTTCCAAGTCATCCAACCAACTGCCATCCTCCAGGCGACTGTCACTGTATTCGGGACTTCTTGGATCGAAGACAATTTTCCGCCATAGGTCATCAATCTTCCAACCCAGCGAGGCATCATGGCTCTGGAAATATTCGGCCTTCATCTGCGAAAGCAGACCTCTTGCGCAAATTGCACAATAGAACTTGCCCTCGTATTCATAGCCATACCATTCCTCACCACAGCAGTCGCAGATTTTTCTTTCATTCATCATGGTTGTTCTCCTTTTGTTTTTAGCCGTTTTCTGGGCTCTGGAGATATTTTACAACCAGATGATGGACATTTTATGTCTATGATGTTGATTTTCTATTCTTTTTGTAACTATTCATAACCACGAAAGGACACGAATTGGCACGAATATTGTGGCTTTGTTGTGGCGGCGATTCAACATAACATAAATGTTCAAACTGTTTCTAACGCGGAGGCGCAAAGAACGCAGAGAAACGATAGTTTCTTTTCCATGACTGCCGTATGGTTTGCGGAACTCCTGAAGAACCGCTAAACTCTTGTTTTACCGCTCGGCAAAAAACGGTTATTTCCGTTCATCCGTAAAACCCTGCGTCAATCTTTGTTATGCAGGCAAGCCTGTGAAAAACACTCTGTGCCTCTGCGCCTCTGCGTTAAAAAAAGAGGAGATAGGTGTTCATGGGCAGTTATGAACAGTTACTTTTTTCTCTCGTTTTTATTGGCTTTGGCCACGGCCAGGGCGTATCCGTTGATCTTTTCCCGCAGCCATTGGGGAGACTGGACAGAGGCTTTTCCCCCAGACGTCATCACAAAGTTGAGAACCCGATATTCTTCAATGTCCTTGAGGACAAGAACCATCCCGTCCTTGGTCTTTTTCAGGCTGCCCTTGGGAAAGGCCTCCGCGCTCCAGATGGCCGAAGACTCGCGAAGGAGGATCTTGACGCAATCTAGACGCGGCAGGTCAAAGAGCCTGCCGTCGTTGACCGCGTCAACCATCTTCGTGTCTGTCTGGAAGTGCCCGTCTATGCGCAGGGCGCCGAGCATCCGATGCAGGGCGAGAGTGATGACGGGCTTGTCGCTGGCGGCTGTTTTGCCTGTCTTCCGCAGATGTCCCTTGAGGTACCAGACATTGTCGAAGAGCGTCAAGACATGCGGTTCGACGGTCATCTGCAGGACATGTCCGTCTCCAGCACGACGATACTTGACTACAATGGGTGCCTGCAAGCGCCAAGCCTCGAACACAGTCTGGAATACTTCGGGAGAAACTTTCTGGGAGGAACCACGCGCCACCAGGGAATTGAGAGCAGCAAATTCTTCCGAGGTGGCGTTGTTCCTGCTCCAGAGGGCATCTGTGCCCTTGCGGATTTCGCTGGCTATGCGCGAGGGCGGCAAAAGCGTTTCGGCAAGATGCGCTCCGTATACAGCGGCGTCCATCTCGACTTCCTCCGTGATGGGCACGTCGCTCCATGACCTGTCGGTCAGATAATATCCCTTGCGTTCCGTGTCGTATTTGATGGGGGCATGCAGCTCTTCCACAAGATATTTCACATCGCGCTGGATGGTCTTCTGGGAGAGTTTGCATACGCCTGCCTCATCCAGCCTGCTCAGTTCCTTGAGCACCATCGGATAATTGGGATACCTTTCCTCCTTCATCAAACGAAGAAGGCAGGCTATGCGTATCTGCGATTTCTTGTTGACGGGCACGGAATCTTTTTTAGGCAAATGGACGCATATTATTTTCCTGGCATTCATCTAGATATGCCTGGGCAATGATTAGGGCTACTTGCCTATCATACATGGCTGGAACAGAAAAAACGGTTAATGTACGCATTTGCCTATTGGGAGTCTCCCGATTAATCATCCAATTCCATTGATGCTGCTGAAATTGCGCTTGGATACGCGCTTTAATGCCATCAATGAAACCTGCTCTGTCATATCGTCTGATGCCTTCCTCCCAGCGGAGTTTTAGTGACATATCAATTCCATTCTGCCTGACGGTCTTTCGCACGTAGACAAACTTTGCATTGCCAATATGTGTGTCATCAGTAAAGGCATAATCAAAACGAATGTTGCGCTGTGACCAGCAAGGATTTTGGTTTAGTGGCATCTTTTTCTCCTTGTTTAGATAGTTCAAATGGTAGTAGGACTTGTGTTATGAACTACTTTGGGCAAGTGGCATCATTACATGGCCTGGCCTTTTGGCAGGGGCACCGCTCGCGATGCGAGGTCAATTGGACTTCTGGAGGTCTGCGGTGTGCTTGATCAGCATGTCGTAGTCGGCGACCACGACGTAGTACATCTGGAAGACTTCGAGGTAGGCGAAGGAATACAGGGTGCGTTTGCCGTCTTCTTCGATGATGAAGGTATTGTAGTCGCGTCCACGTTCGATAATTTTCTCGCGAATCTCTTGGGTATGGAAGAGCGGTGTTTCGAAGGGCACTTCCTGGTGGTACTTTTCTGGGTCGAACATTTTGTTGAAATATTCGGATTTGGAGGAGACGATGATGTGCCCATCGGTATTGATCAAGGCTTTTTCGAGGACGTATTCACCGACGTTGCCACGTTCGAGGAAGTTGTGGGTGAGGTGGTTGAGGGAGAGGTCTAGGCTGGCGACGCCGCAGAAGTTCCCGTGCTGGTCCATAATCTGGACGGAGCAGGGAATGGAGAGACCGGCGACGGAATCCAGGTCCATGTAGGGCTTGCCCCAGACAGGCTTTGGCTGATTCAGCGCATTCTGGTACCAGGCGCGCTTGCGCGGGTCGATCTTGCGCGAGTAGTTTCCACGCCAGGGATAGAGCATCTTAACACCGTCGGGCGAACCGATGAAGACGGAGCGCACAGGGAATCCCTTGCTGAGATACGCGTTCTTCTGCGCATCCAAGTCATCCTTGGACAGATTGGGGTCAAAGTTGCTTCCGAGCACGATTTCCTTCATCTTCACCAGGGACGGCGCCGCCTTGTGGAAGAATTGCTCGCAGGCCTCCATGTTGGAATCAGGAGCGTAGGTGATGACGCCACAATCGAAGTTGACCCACCGCTTGTAGAACAGGGAATACTGCAAGTTCA
>Ga0310786_10005417_pt1 | contig 17330 bp, 11 predicted proteins | sample AusTroGonzalo_MG_FD_203881 | JGI IMG/M metagenome (GOLD analysis project Ga0310786, IMG submission 203881) | Bovine rumen microbial communities from tropical cattle in Woodstock, Queensland, Australia - Gonzalo_03 (v2) (version 2) | ecosystem: Host-associated > Mammals > Digestive system >... | reverse complement strand
CCCAAAGTGCCGGCGAGTATATCCACAATAGCGGGCAGGAGGACGAGGAGGGCAACCGCCTCGTGGCCAACACCGAGAGCAACGGCCGCTTCCACACCGACTGGCTCAACATGATTTACCCTCGCCTGAAAGTGGCCAAGGACTTGCTGAGCGAGGATGGGGTGATTTTTATTTCGATTGATGACCGTGAAGCTGAAAATCTAATTAAAGTTGGGAATGAAATTTTTGGAGAACAATGTTTTGTGGCGAATATCAGTTGGCAGAAAACTTATTCACCAAGAAATGATTCGAAAGGTGTTCCTGCAGAAAAAGAATGCATAGTTGTTTACAGTCGGCATCTTGGATGGGCACCCAAAAAGTTGCCAAGGACAGCTGAAATGAACAAAATGTATGACAATCCAGACAATGACATAAAAGGTGATTGGAGAAATGACAATCCTTGCGCTCCTGGAGCAAAAACCCACCAAGGTATGGTATATGCAATTCAACAGCCTTTTACGGGTGAGATGCTCTATCCCTATAACAGCTCTTGTTGGAGGTATCACCAAGAGGAGATGTTTAACCACATGAATGGTTGGTGTGAGTACGAGTTGAGAGATATAGATGATGCTGATAAAAGAGCTGTAATATGTGGCGTTCCAAAAAACGAAGTTCGCAAAAGTGTTAAGGCTATTGTCCTCAAAAAAACATTAGATGCATCTCGTCAACAGGCAGAAAGTGTTTTGAAACGAGGTCAATGGCCGAAATTCTATTTCACTAAAAACGGTCAAGGTAGTATAGGTCGTAAAACTTATTTGTCTGACGTTGAAGGCAAAATGGTCACCAACCTTTGGCAACACACCGAAGTCGGACATACTGACGAGGCCAAGAAAGAACTAAAGAATCTTTTTGATGGTGAGATCCCCTTTGATACCCCAAAGCCTGTTCGTTTGCTTGAGCGTATGGTTCAGATTGCCACTGACGAAGACAGCATTATTTTGGATTTCTTCTCGGGATCTGCCACAACTGCACATGCGGTAATGCAGCGTAACAGCCAAGACGGAGGATGTCGCAGGTTCGTTCTTGTTCAAATACCTGAAAAAGTGGATAACAAATATAAGAATCTTTGCGAAATCGGCAAGGAACGCATCCGCCGCGCTGGTAAGAAAATCGTGGAGGAACAGAACGCTAAACAAGCCGATTTGTTCAGCGATGAGAAGAAGCCCTTGGACACCGGCTTCCGTGTGCTGAAGCTCGACAGCTCCAACATGCAGGATGTGTATTACTCGCCCGAGCAATTCAACGAGAACCTGCTCTTCGAGGACAACATCAAGCACGACCGCACCGACGAGGACCTGCTTTTCCAAGCCATGATAGAGCTGGGCATCGAGCTTTCGGCCAAGATAGAGAAACGCGAAATCGCCGGCAAGGCCGTCTGGAGCGTCGCCGACAACTACCTCATGGCCTGCTTCGACAAGGACGTGAACGAGACCGCCATCACCGAAATCGCCCGCCAGCATCCCTACTACTTCGTCCTCCGCGACAGTAGTTTAGCCACGGACAACGTAGCGGACAACTTCGAGCAGATTTGGGAGGAGTATAGTAAAGATACTATTAGAAAAATCATTTAAACATTGACAATTATGACAACAGATAAATATCCAAGAGGTTCAGAATGGCATATTTGGGACTTACATGTCCATACTCCTGCTTCTATAGTTAATAATTTTGAGGCGGGCGATGATTGTGATGTTTGGGAGAATTATATACGTGATTTGGAAAAACTTCCAGACGACATAAAGGTATTGGGTATCAATGATTATCTTTTTGTAGATGGTTATAAAAAGGTTATTGAATATAAAAAAGCAGGACGATTAAAGAACATTGATTTGATTTTGCCTGTAGTGGAATTCAGATTGGCTCAATTCGGAGGAAACAAACAATTTAGTCGTATTAATTTCCATGTCATTTTTTCAGATCAATTAGATGCAGATATCATACAGTCTCAATTTCTGAATGCACTTTCAACCAAATATCAATTATTACCTGAACATTCGTCATTAGTATGGGGAGGTTTGATTACAGAAGATAATTTGCGAAATTTAGGGAAACAGATTATTGACAGCGTGCCTGAAAAAGAAAAAGCCAATTATGGGTCGGACCTTGTTGAAGGATTTAATAATTTGAATTTCAACTATAGGGACATAATGAATATTTTGGAATCAGCTCCTCAGTTTTTTGAAGGGAAGTATTTAACTGCTATTGGAAAAACTGAATGGGAAGATATTAAGTGGAATGACAATAGTATTGCAGAAAAAAAGCACATTATCAATAGTGTAGATTTTGTGTTTACGGCAGCAGAGACTGTTGATGCCTATTTTGCTGGGTTTGAAAAACTAACAAACGGTGGTGTTAATAATCGTTTGTTGGATTGTAGTGATGCCCATTACAATTCTACCTCCGTAGATAAAGACCGAATTGGTAATTGTCATTGTTGGATAAAAGCTGAAACAACATTTGAGGGTTTAAGACAAGTTTTGTATGAGCCTAACGAACGCAAAATAGTATCTTTAATGACTCCTCAAGACAAGAATACGTACCAGATAATCGATCATATCGAACTAGATGAAGCAGGTTTTTGGAATGATGAAATACCGTTAAATCCTAATTTGAATACAATCATCGGTGGACGAGCTACAGGAAAGTCCACCTTGCTTAAGGCAATGGCTGCCAAACAGAGCAATGTTAAATTGAAAGAAGAAGATGATTTTGTGAGACACCATTTAGATGGTATTAAAGTCATATGGGCAGATGGCGCTGAGCATCCGGAAAATCAAATAGATTTTTTTCGTCAGAGTTATATGCACGATTTAGCAGAGGATGAAGATGAGTTTAACGCTGTACTAAAAGGGATTATCTCTGATAAGGATGAGCAACATATCATTTCCACATACGAGGCTTCAAATAGCAAATTAAAAGCACAATTAGCACATGATATTCTTGCTATTTTTCAAAATCGCACAACAATCTTAGCTTTGGAAGAAAAAATTAGGAATAAGGGTAATAAAGCTGGAATCGCAAATGAGATAGCAACATTGAAAACTAAATTACAGGAGTTAAGCAAAGGTGCATCATTATCAGAAGAAGAACTTAATCAATGCCAGAGTTTTTCTGAACAGATTTCGCAAAAAGAAGCTCAGATAGCAAAGGCAAATCGTGATTTGTCCGTTTTTGCTAATTCTAGTTCATGGCCTCTAATAAACGGCGAGTATCTGCGACAAACAGGCTTGGATGGATTAGAATTTAGCAACAATCAAACTTTGGTGCAAGAACGTTTTGACAACCTTGTATCAATGGCAAATACTGAATGGAACAATTTTATCCAACAGATAATAAAAACAACAACAGATTCAATCTCTACACTAAATAATGAAATAACGCAGATCAAGGAGTCGGATATATATAAAAAAGGTCAAAAGTTCTATTCTGACAACAAAGAGATAGGTGACTTAAAGGCGAAGATTCAAGAAGAAGAGAAAAAAACACAGGAGATTGAAGCTTTTGAAAAAGAGCAGAAGCAAGCCAAAGATGAAGAAACTCGTCTTTTCGAAGCTATTGTTAAAAACCATATGAATTATAAAACTAACGCTCAAAATGTCGTTGATAGTTTGCACTTTGAGGCGGATGAGCTTAAGATAAGTGCAAAACAGAAATTGCGTAAGAATGAGTTGGTCGGATTTCTTGATAATACATTTAATATCAGGAGTTATGAAAGACAAGAATATCTAAGGACGATTGAGTCGAATTATGGGAATGAAACTGAATCTGTAGTTCGGGAATTTCTTGGAAAAGCATTGAATAATGACATTGCTCTTAAAAATTACAATGAAATACAACAAGTGGCGACTCGGTTTCTGTCAGAGAATTGGTTTGTAATTGATTATGAGTTGCAGTATCAGAACGATACATTCCAACAAATGTCATCTGGTAAACAAGCGTTTGTGATTCTTAAATTGCTGCTTGATTTTAGTGATAAGAAAAATCCTATCCTTATTGATCAACCTGAAGATAGTTTGGATAATCGGGCAATTTACAATGAACTGGTAACATATATTCTTCGTAAGAAAAAACAACGTCAGATTATTCTTGTGACACATAACCCCAATGTGGTTGTCAGTGCAGATTCGGAAAATGTTATAGTGGCAAATCAACAAGGAAATGATAGCCAGAATGAAAATGGTTGCCGTTTCCAATATGTAAATGGTGCTCTTGAAAACACAAGTCCAAAAGATGAAGATTGTGATTATATCTTGAAGTCCCAAGGTATAAGAGAGCATGTATGTGAAATCCTTGAAGGTGGTGTTGAAGCGTTTAAGAAAAGAGAGCAGAAATACGGCATTAAGATATGAAATTCAAATTCAAATTCAAATTCAAAATACAACAATACCAGACCGATGCGGTGGAAAGCACGGTGAATGTCTTCGCGGGGCAGCCCTCGAAGACCAACATGCAGTATCGTAGAGATTTGGGTAAACAAAAGCAGCAGTTGAAAGCTGAGTTTGAGGAGGAATATGTGGGCTACCGCAATGCTGATGTGGAGCTCACCGCCCTTCAACTATTGGAGAACATCCACCAGCAACAGGTGCGGAACGACATCCCGCTGAGCAAGTCACTGACGGCCACAAACGGTCTCGGAGCTTGTTCGTTGGATGTGGAGATGGAGACGGGAACGGGCAAAACCTACGTCTATATCAAGACCATGTTCGAGCTGAACAAACGCTACGGATGGTCAAAGTTCATCGTGGTGGTGCCCAGCATCGCCATCCGCGAAGGCGTGTATAAAAGTTTCACCATGCTGGATGAGCATTTCATGGAACTCTACGGCAAGAAAGCCCGCTATTTCATCTACAACAGCTCCAACCTTACCCAAATAGACTCTTTCTCTTCCGATGCCAGCATCAACGTGATGATTATCAATGTGCAGGCGTTCAACACTTCGTTCAAGGAGGGCGCGGCCAACAAGGAGGCTCGTATCATCTACTCCAAACGCGACGATTTCCAAAGCCGCCGCCCTATTGATGTGATTGCCGCCAACCGTCCCATTATCATCATGGACGAGCCGCAAAAAATGGAGGGCGAGGCAACGCAAAAGGCCTTGCGCAACTTCAATCCATTGTTTGTGCTGAACTATTCAGCCACGCACAAAACTTCGCACAACTGCATCTATGCTCTCGACGCTTATGATGCCTATAAGCAACGTCTGGTAAAGAAAATCCAAGTAAAAGGCATCACGGTGCAAAACCTGCTGGGAACACAAAGTTACATCTACTTCGACAGTGTCATCCTCTCCAAAAACCACGCACCAGTGGTCAAACTGGAGATTGAGGTAAAAGGTGTAAGCAGTACCCGCCGCCAGCTGTGCAAATTCGAGCAAGGCGATTCGCTATATGTCGTCTCCAATCTTCCTGCCTATAAGGATTTTGTCATTACGGAGATCAACCCGCTGACCAATACCATCCATTTCCAAAACGGTCAATCGTTACGCCAGGGCGAAGTGATGGGCGATGTCAGCGAAAAAGCCATTCAACTGATTCAAGTCAGAGAAACCATCAAGTCGCATTTCGAGAAGGAACGGGCTTTGTTCCAGCAGGGCATCAAAACCCTTTCGCTGTTCTTCATCGACGAAGTAGCCAACTACAAGAGCTACGATGATGAGGGCAATGAAGTGCCAGGTCCACTGTGGAAGATGTTTGAAGATGAATACAACCGTTTTCTGAACGAGAATCTGACGCTTTTCGAAGATGACTATCAGCATTATCTGCGGCGTTTTTCGGCAGCGGAGGTACACAACGGCTATTTTTCCATTGACAAGAAAGGTCGTTCGGTTAACAGTGAGGTTAAACGAGGAAAAGACACTTCGGACGATATTTCCGCTTACGACTTGATCCTGAAGAATAAAGAGCGACTGTTGAGTTTCGACGAGCCGACTCGCTTCGTTTTCTCCCATTCTGCATTGCGTGAAGGCTGGGACAACCCGAATGTGTTCCAAATCTGCACCTTGCGCCACGCTAATTCCAGTACAGCTAAACGGCAAGAGGTGGGTCGCGGGCTTCGTATTTGTGTCGATAACGAGGGTAACCGTATGGACAAGGAACGCTTGGGTGATGCCGTACACGATACCAACAAACTAACCGTCATTGCCAACGAGAACTACAGTTCCTTTGTTGATGCCTTGCAGAAAGAGACAAAGGAAACCCTTCGTGAGCGCCCGACACAGGCCACAGTGGACTACTTCAAAGGGGTTACTGTTAAGGTAGAGGAAGAGAGACATACAATTTCGGAGCAAGAAGCAGCCAGCATCGTCACCTATCTATACGAGAACGACTATATTGACGAAAAAGGCAACATCTTGCAAGATTATCACACCGATATGGAAAAGGGCACTCTCGCCCCGATGAGCAAGAAACTGCAACCCATTGAGGAGCAAGTTCACAAACTGATTCAAAGCATCTTCGATCCTGCCGCTTTGGAGGATATGGTGGAAGATGCCAACGGAAAAGCCGAAGTGGTGAACGAACGTTTGAACGAAAATGCCGAAAAGAAAGAGTTCAAGGCGTTGTGGAACGAAATCAACCACCGCTATGTCTATACCGTCCATTACAATAGCGAAGAGTTGATCCAGAAAGCCGTTGCTGCCATCAATAGTGAATTGAATGTCACGCAGTTAAAATACGTAGTAACCACCGGAATGCAAGGTGACGACGAGTTGGATTTCACCGGCGAACAGACCACACGGACGAGAGAGATGCGGGACGTTTCAACCAGCAATGTTCCTTACGACTTGGTGGGCGATATCGCCAAAGCTGCCACGCTGACCCGCCGAACGGTAGTCAGGATTCTGAAAGGCATTCAATTGTCGAAACTGTACCTGTTCAAGAACAACCCCGAAGAGTTCATCCGCAAAGTGAGTCATATCATTCGTGAGCAGAAGGCTACGATGATTGTGGAACACATCAGCTACAATCGCACAGAAAACCAATACGATTCTGACATCTTCACCAAAGAAAAGAGTCGCCAAACGGTTGACAAAGCATACGAAGCCAAGAAACATATTTTGGATTATGTGTTCCCTGACAGTCAAGGTGAGCGCACCTTTGCTGAAGATTTGGACAAAGCCGAAGAAGTATGTGTATATGCCAAATTGCCGAGGTCGTTCCACATTCCGACTCCAGTGGGCAACTACGCTCCCGACTGGGCTATCGCCTTCAATGATGGCATGGGCATCAAGCATGTGTTTTTCATCGCTGAGACCAAAGGCAGTCTGGATTCCATGCAGTTAAAAGGCGTAGAAAAGGCGAAGATTGACTGCGCGAAAAAACTCTTCAATGATGTTTCCACGAGCAGAGTAAAATACGGATTTGTAGATTCTTACAGCGGATTGTTGGAGGTGATGAAATCGCTCTAACGAACCGCAAGAATTGTTGCATGCCTACCCCACACCGCGCTCACCATTCCGCCGAGGTCAGGAGGCGGAACCTTCTCCTCGAAAGGGGTGTAATTCGCTGATTTCAGGTTGTCACCTACTGAACACCTTCCCTAGAGAAGAGACAATTGGACCGGATTTGTTTGGCCTACTCTTCGCCTACGCTACGTCTACGCTACGTCTACGCTACGACTACCCTACACTATCTGTGATTCGCTGATTTAGGTTGTCACTTTTGTGCCTTACGACCGAACTGAGTTGACAGGTTAAAAAATTACGACTGATTTTAGTTGACAGTCGCGTTATCTTTCGACTGTTTTTAGTTTACTCCAGGCAGAGCCAGAGCTTTTGGTTTGCCTCAAATCATTGGGGTTCGATGCCCCAATGATTTGACAACAAACAGGTTAGTTCGCTCCGACGCTGTCGCCGTCGCTTTGGTTTGCCACAACGAGCAATATCCTCCTGTCGAGGTTCAAACCTGCGACCGATTCCACGACCGGTTCCTCATCATTGACAACACCATATACCACCTTGGAGCCTCACTCAAAGACCTTGACAAAAAGCTCTTTGCGTTTAACCGCATGGAAGCAGCAGCGGACGAGATTCTGCGTCTTGCAAGTGAAATTGACGGTTGAAGGTCCACGGTTCATGTCTTTTTCCTGCCGTCTTCGTGACCATCATTTCTCCTGCTTTTTAATATACCCACGAGTCACTTTGTTGATGGCGATCTCTTCCAGATAGCCCTGCTGCACCAGCTCGGAAAGGTCTTTTCTCGCCGTCATCGAGGAGACGGAGAAGTGCTCCTGTAGATTTTTTACCGTAAAGATGGCGTCAGGCTCTTCCGTCAACCACTGCAATACCAAAGCCTGCCGCTGGTTGATATTCCCTGATTTCATAAAGGCGGTGGCAGCTTTTTTCTCCCGCTGCTTCCCCTGGATATAGTCGCGAAGCTGCTGGAAAGAGATTTCCAACGCTCTCAGATTGTATGCCACAAAATATCCCATGTCATTTCCGTCATTTTCCGTATAACGGAACGATTTCTCGTAACTGGTTTTCGATTTAGCAATCACCCTGGATATGGACATGTATTCCGTAAGTTTGTAGTTCTCTTTCAGCATATACCAATAGAAAAGAGCACGCGCCGTCCGACCATTGCCATCTACGAAGGGATGCATATAAGCTACCATGAAATGGATGATGATTCCTTTGATGATAGGGTGGATAAAGGTAGTTTGATTGTCATTGTTGAAAAAATCGCACAAAGTGGTTACAAATTCTGGAATCTCCTCAAAGGTGGGCGGAGTATGGACGATATCCCCTTCCACCGTATTGGCCACCACCACATCGTTGTTTGTTCTGAAACGGCCTGCATTTTCAGGATTGTCCAACGTCTTTTCCGTCATCAATTTGTGAATATACAGCAGCCCTTCCTCCGTCAACGGTTCATCCTTGTGCTCCACAACATATTGGATAGTCGTGTAATTGTTGACAATCATCTGTTGCGCCTTGTTTTGTGGCGATTTTTTCTTCCTCAGCATCTCCTTGGCCACAACGCGGGTGGTGGAAGCACCTTCCATTTTACTGGAATAGATGGCCTCTTCCATCAAGGAACTTGACAGATAATATTTCTTTTCTGAGCTTTGTGGATCAGTGTCGGATTCCCAAAAACCGCCAAACTTCATATCAAAATCATGGCACATGCGCTGCATCTGGTTTGTAATACACAAGTTGATGCCATACTTATCCCATACAGAAATCATTCCCCTTATCCGCGAAGCTTTCACAAACGTCCATAGCATTTGGGGAGTATAGCCCTTGGGCAGAGACTTATACTTCACTTTGTCCCAGTATTCATAATTTGTGTTTATTTTATTGATAATGGGAGCAAGTTCAGCATCAACATTCTTCACTACTGCGTTAAAAAGGGCCTTTTTGTCGATTTTCGGTGGAAACTCTATCATAATTCATCATTTTAGATTCAGGGTGCAAAGATACAAAAAGATTTTATATTCTTGCTAATTCTTGCAAATTTTTGCAAAATTAGCAAGAACTTGTCTATTAGATTGGCCATGATGTAATCCGCCTTCAAGTCTTTGATGTTGCTCGAAGCGGTCGCCCGCATACTTGAGGAAGATGAGGCTCAACACCACATGTTTGTACTCCGCCGGTTCCACCACCCCGCGCAACTTGTTGCACGACTCCCAAAGAGCCGCTTCCATGGTTTTTCCCTGTTTTTTATTGGGTTTTGCTGTTTTGGGCATAATGATTATTTAACCTGCATAAACAACAAAATTCTTTACTTCTATGAACAATAATTACGGTTTTGTTTTCACAAATTGTTGCATCTTTTCAAGACGCTAACCACTTCCACCCGCCTACCCCACACCGCGCACACCATTCCGCCGACGCCAGGAGGCGGAACCTCCACTGGAACCCACGACATTGCGAACAACGGGCTCCCCCATTTCTGCGAAACCCCGCTCTTAAAAATTAACAATTCAAAAACCAATTGTAAAATTAAGGTATGGATTTTATTGGCGATCAAGGAGATGAGGAAAATTGAGAAAACCCTTGACAAACGGCGGTTTATGTGTTATATTTGCAGCATGATTTATTAAACAAAAAAGTATGGAAGAGATCAAACAAGACAAAGACATGGGTTCTTACAAAAAGCGAATTGTAGGATTACCTTTTGAGATATTTTTGTATTTTTGCACCCCAGAACTACCAAACTACTATGCCTAAGATATTTGAATACTTCGGGTTGATTTTCTACTTTTACTCTAACGAACACGAACCCATCCACGTGCATGTGAAGCACGGGAACAAGGAAAGCATCTTCGAGTTGATCATGATGGACGGAGCCTTAGTGCGAATAGACATTCGCGAAAAAACAGGTGCTATGCCTCTGCTAGGCAAAGACAAACGCATTGTGGAAGCATTTATAAGAAAGTACAGCAAAAACATTATCCAAAAGTGGGTGAAGTTCTTCGTGATGAAACAGCAAGTTAGGAGTACTAACATTACAACCAAGTTGTAAAAGAATGAAAGAACAATTGTACATAGTAAAGGCAGCGGATGCAGGAAATCTGCATATCTACTTAGAGTTCAACGACGGATTGACCTCCACAGTGGATATTGGTGATTTTATTCGCCGGCATCCGCACCCTCAGTACAACAAGTACCTTGACCCCAAGAAGTTTCGCACGTTCACCATTGAAGGGGGCAATGTGGTATGGGGACGCAATTGGGACTTGATTTTCCCTATAGAACAGCTCAGGGCTGGACATTTGGAATAAGAGAATTTGATTTCAATTCAAAACATCAACACTCCCGCCCTTTTGATGGCAGGGGTATTAAACAACTGTACTTGCAAACGAAATTCACCAGTTAACAATCCCCCGTAGGATTGCCGCATTGCGACAGCCCTACAATGGACGACAACACCCCACAAGGCTGCCGCATTGCGACAGCCCTACAACGTGGTGCAACACAACAACCATCATTTTTCGTATCTTCGCGCCGTTGTTTATTATGACCCTACAAGAATTAAAAAAAAGATACTACCAGACTGAATCTGAGGCACTTGCAAAGTCGTTGGACGCGAAAGGGCCTGGTTCGGTTGTGGTTATTAATGGCGTGAAAGGCTCCGCGCTTGCCTTTGTGGCGGCACTGGCGGCAGAGAAAATCAAGGAGACGCAGCTGTTCGTGTTCCGCGACAGCGAGGAGGCTGCCTTCTTCTATAACGATATGGAGGTGATGCTTGACGACCAGCGCAACTCACTGCAAGACAAGCGGGTACTCTACCTGCCGTCGTCCTTTAAGCGCAACAGCCGCTACAGCGAGACTGATGCCTCGAACGTGAAACTCCGCGCCGAAATCCTCCACAAGCTGTCGATGACCAACGCGCAGCCGCTCATCCTCGTCTCCTACCCCGAAGGCGTGGCGGAAACCGTTGTCACTCAAGACTATATCGATCGAAAATCCTTCTCCGTGAAACGTGGCGAGGAGATGCTCACCGACGACTTCCTCAACAAGCTCTACGAACTGGAGTACCTGCCCGAGGACTTCGTCTATGAGCCTGGACAGTTCGCATGGCGCGGTAACATCTTCGACATCTTCTCCTACTCCGAGGAATACCCCATCCGTATCGAGTTCGAAGGCGACCGCATCGACTCCATCCGCTTCTTCAACCCCGAAACGCAACTCTCTGTGCGTGAGGTGGATCACATCTATATCATGACCCCCATTGAGCAGAAAGAGTCCGACGAGGGCGACCGCGTACCGCTTTTCTCCGTCCTGCCCGAAAACACGGTCCTCTGGCAGATGCACGCCGCCAACATCGCCTCCACCATCCACACCATCTATCAGGAAGTAGCTGATAACGAGGTGTCTGCACCGCTCATCAGCAAGAAGACCTTCCTAAAGGAGACCGAACGGTTCGCCCGCGTGTATGTGAACACCCGCGAGATGACCGAGCCGACCTTCAGCCTCGATTTCGAGATGCACCCGCAGAACGATTTCGACAAGAGTTTCGACTATCTGCTGCTGGAATGGATTGATAATCTGGAACATGGCATCGAGAACTTCTTCCTGTCGGAGACGCAGTCGCAGCTCGACCGCCTCTACAAGGTGATGCTCGACATCCTCGATAAATACAACCGTCAGAACGAGGCCAATTACAAAATTGAACAGCTCTATACGCCTCTGCGTCAGGTACTTCACGAAGGCTTCACCGACAAGAGTCACCGCATCGCGCTCTACACCGACCACCAGTTCTGGAACAAGTTCCAACGGATGGTGCTGCGCGACCGCTACAAGAAGAGCGAAGCACTGACACTCAGAGAGATATACGACCTGCAGCCCGGCGACTATGTAACCCATATCGACCACGGTATTGGCGTTTACGAAGGTCTACAGAAGATGCAGATGGGCGACAGCACGCAGGAGGTGATAAAAATCAGCTACAAAGACGGCGACACGCTCTACCTAAGCATTCACGCGCTGCACAAAATCAGCAAATATGTGGGCAAAGAGGGCACGCCACCCACCATCCACCGACTCAGTTCCGGAAGCTGGGAAAAGCTGAAGGAGCGTACCAAGAAGAAAGTCAAGGAGTTAGCCATCGACCTGATCAGGCTCTACTCCGAGCGAAAAGCGAAAAAAGGGTTCGCCTACTCGCCCGACAACTTCCTGCAAAGCACCCTCGAATCCTCCTTCATCTACGAAGACACTCCCGACCAAATCAAGACCCTCGCGGAGGTGAAGGCCGACATGGAGAGCGACCACCCGATGGACCGCCTCATCTGCGGCGACGTGGGCTTCGGAAAGACCGAAATCGCCATCCGCGCAGCGTTCAAGGCCGTGTGCGACAGCAAACAGGTGGCCGTTCTCGTGCCCACCACCGTGCTTTCGATGCAGCACTACTACACCTTCAGCGAGCGACTGGCAAACATGCCGTGTAACATCGCGTATATCAACCGGTTCAAGAGTACGAAGGAGATCAAGGAGACGCTGAAAGGCGTGAAAGAAGGTAAGGTCGATATCCTTATCGGGACACACCGTATCTTGAGCAAAGACGTGGTTTTCAAGGATTTGGGACTGCTCATCATCGACGAGGAGCAGAAGTTCGGCGTAGCGGCGAAAGAGAAAATCCGCGAGATGCGTACCACCATTGATACCCTCACTATGTCGGCGACACCTATCCCGCGCACATTACAGTTCTCGCTCATCGGTGCCCGCGACATTTCCGTGATTACCACTCCCCCGCCCAACCGACAACCCATTGACACACAGGTGCATGTCTTCGATGAAGACATCATGCGCGATGCCATCCAGTTCGAGTTGAATCGTGGCGGCCAAGTGTTTGTGATTCACAATAAAATCCAGAATATCAAAGAATTAGCGGGATTAATCCAACGATTAGTCCCGAAGGCGCGAGTGGCCATTGGACACGGTCAGATGGAGGGCGACAAGCTCGAAAAAATCATGACGCAGTTCATCAACGGCGAATACGACGTGTTGGTTTCCACCACCATTGTGGAGTCCGGTTTGGACATTGTGAACGCCAACACAATGATTATCAACGACGCGCAGAACTTCGCGCTCAACGTGCTGCACCAGTTGCGCGGTCGCGTGGGCCGCAACAACCAGAAAGCCTACTGCTACCTCTTCATCAAGCCGTGGGACACCCTCAACGACCAGGCGCGCAAGCGTTTACAGGCCATCGAACAGTTCTCCGACATCGGCAGCGGCATCCACATCGCTCTCCGCGACTTGGACATCCGCGGTGCCGGCGACATTCTCGGTGCCGACCAAAGCGGCTTCATCAACGAGATGGGCTACGACATGTACCAGAAAATTCTGAACGAAGCCATCCAGGAGATGAAAGATGCTGGCGATGAGGGACTTGGCGACCTGCAAATGGCCGACAACAGTGCGTTGTTGCGCCGCGAATGCTCGTTGGAAACCGACATCGAAGCACTCTTCCCCTCTACCTACATCTCCAACGTCACCGAGCGCATGAACCTCTACAAAGAGCTCGAATCCATCAAGGAAGAGAGCAAATTGGAGGATTTCCGCAAGAAAATCACCGACATTTTCGGTCCGATGCCGCGCGAAACCGAAGAACTCATGCAGACTATCCCGCTCCGGATGCTCGCCGCCGACCTCCACTTCGAGAAGATAGTCCTCAAAAAGAAGGTCTTCCACGGCTACTTCACCGGCAACTCGCACTCCCCCTACTTCCAATCCGACGAATTCGGCAAGTTCCTGTTATTCATGCAGATGAACCACCCCGTCGTCCAACTCAAAGAAGCCAACCACAAGCTCATCTGCAGCATCCACAACATCCCGACATTCAAGGCGGCGTACCATTGGCTGACAAAAATACAACAATTCGTAACTGGCGATTAGCTGTTGGCTGTAGAGACGCGATTAATCGCGTCTCTACGAAACCCTACCGACAAACTTGAAACCTGAAACCTGAAGCAATGATCAACACCCACACCCTCCAATACATCCTCTCCCACGCCAACGACGACGTGAGCGCCCTCGCCCTGCACCCCTCCAAGGACCCGCAGGTCGATATGGCCGCGGCGTTGCAGCAGATTGCCGGGCGGCAGAAGGCCAAGGAGAAGCTGCCAGAATGGTACGAGAATCCTGACATTCTCTACCCCAAGAAGGTCTCTATGGAGCAGTGTTCCTCCTCGCAAACCGCTGATTACAAGGCATCGTTGGTGGAAGGGAAGTCTTTTGCAGACCTGAGCGGCGGTTTCGGGGTCGATACCATTGCGCTCGCCCGGAAGTTCGAGAAGGGTTACTATGTGGAGCCGCAGGAAGAGCTTTGCGAACTATTTCAGCATAACTGTAAAGCATTTGGAATCAACCATATAACCATCATCAACAAAACATTAGAAGAGAGTTTCGACCAGCTGGAGAAGGTGGATGTGATGTACGTGGATCCCTCGCGCCGCGATGTGCACGGAAGGCGCGTGATCGCGTTGGGAGACTGCGTTCCCAATCTCCTCGAATGGAAAGAGCGCCTGTTAGAGAAGTGCAACACGTTGATGGTCAAGCTTTCGCCGATGATTGACCTGAACCAAACGTTGCGGGCGTTGCCGGAGACGCGCGCGGTGCATGTGATTGCGGTTAATGGGGAATGCAAAGAGGTGGTCTGTTTGTTGACCCGTAGAGACGGGGCGCGACCCGTCTCTACAACGGGAACGACCGTCGTTGCCGTGGATATTTGCAGCAACACGACGGATGCACCCTGTAGAGACGCGATTAATCGCGTCTCTACAACGATGGAGACCGAACGCACCGCGCCGATGTCCATCGCCTCCCAAATCGGCACCTATCTCTACGAACCCAACGCCGCCGTGATGAAGGCTGGCTTCTTCAATTCCATATCACAACAATTTCAGGTTCAGAAATTAGAGAAAAACACCAATCTCTTCACCTCCAACGAATTGCACGAGGATTTCCCAGGCCGAATCTTCCGCATCGAGGCGGTTCACGAGTTCCATCCGCGCAAAACCGCCAAGGAGCTCTCGCACCTCGAAAGCGCCAGCATCGCCGTGCGCAACTTTCCCCTCACAGCGGAAGAGCTGCGTAAAACATTGAAAATCAAAGACGGAAATGCGCGGTTTTTGTTTGGATGTAAGGTGTGGGATGGAAGGAAGGTGGTGGTAATGTGCACGAAAATGACTATTATCTATTGATGGGCGAATAATTATTCGCCCCTACATTCATCATTCATCATTCATCATTTATCATTCATCATTCAACATCCATAATCAAATCAGATATCTCTTTGTAAATCTCTTTTAGACGTTCGTCTTCCAACGATTCGAGCTGCGCTTGCATCACGTTGAAGTCGCGGCGGACGGCGGGACCGGTTTGCGCTTCGGCGGGGGTCATTTCTCCTACTTTGCGTACTGTTTGGCGCAATACGGGGAGAAGGATTTCGAATGGTAAACCTTTTTCTTCCAGCAATTTATAGGCAACATTGTACATGGCGTTGCTGAAGTTGCAGGCGAAGACGGCCGCCACGTGCATACGCGCGCGCTGTGACTCAGAAACCTCGTAACATTTTGGAGAGAGTTCACGGGCTAAGGAGTGCATTTGATCATATTCGACGCTGGGAAGCGTTGACTCCTGCGTTGACTCCTGGAAATCATGGTACTCTAAGCACAACGGAACTTCCAACGTTCTCATATCCTGCGTTTTCGTAAAGGTTTGCAACGGATAAATCACCCCGTAGTGGTCGGCATAATTCTTAAGACACTGGCAGGAAACGGTTCCTGAAGTGGTAAATGCCAACGGCAAGCGGAAAGGCAACTTCGGCAACAAACCGTCGTATGCACTATCCGCTATAGCAAAAATAAATATCTGATTATCAGAATTTAACCTCTGGATATCATCAATAGCTTCCGCGTTGAGCAGATCAGCCAACTTTTGAGCATGCTCCAACTTCCGACTATACACCTGTGTGATCGGAAATCGAGGATTATCCTGCAACCGCTGGGCGATCCAGGTCGCCACATTGCCAGAACCTATCAGCGTAATCATCAGAGGGAGAAGAAACTACCACCGACAAACTCACGCAAAATAGAGGTTCCCGGCAGAGACGAGACAGGAATAGTCTTGAAGAATGTGAGCATCTTAATCAGGCGAGTCGCCTCTGCATATTCAGGTACCGTTTCCGGAACGGCATACAAAATCGGCATCGCGTAGGGTTTGAGGACGGAAAGCTCGAAAACTAACGAGGTATTAATCATCACATCTGCATTTTCCTGATACGGGAAAATGTTCTTTTCCTCGCCGCGCCGCACGCTAGGCCAACGACGTATCGTATCCACGGCGGAATAGCCACGATAGTTGTAATCGCGTACAATTCTGCGTATCAATCGGTTATCGGAAGTCGGAATCGGATTTTGACGGTCCAAAGAAAGAGAGGTAAGCGCCGAGACGAACACCTTGAACTTGATTTCGTCGGGCACCTGCGCGGTTAATTCGGGATTGAGGCAGTGGATACCTTCGATCACCAACATGGCATTCCCCCTCAGCTGCAATTTCTTGCCAGTCCATACCTTTTTGCCCTGGGTGAAATCGAACGTGGGAATTTCCACCTCTTCACCGGCAAGAAGGCGATTGAGCGTATTGTTGAACAACGGCAAATCGATGGCGTGCAAAGATTCGAAGTCATACTCGCCATTTTCATCCTTCGGGGTATCCTCGCGCTCCACGAAAAAGTCATCCACGGAAATCGGCACTGGATAGTAACCCAACACCGCCAATTGCACCGACAGACGGCGACACGAAGTGGTCTTGCCCGAACTGGAGGGACCGCTAATCAGCACCATCT
>Ga0310786_10005416_pt1 | contig 17331 bp, 14 predicted proteins | sample AusTroGonzalo_MG_FD_203881 | JGI IMG/M metagenome (GOLD analysis project Ga0310786, IMG submission 203881) | Bovine rumen microbial communities from tropical cattle in Woodstock, Queensland, Australia - Gonzalo_03 (v2) (version 2) | ecosystem: Host-associated > Mammals > Digestive system >... | reverse complement strand
TGAAAAGGCTGATGTCACAGCTTTGGAAGCTCAGGGTTGGAAGGCTCCTGAGGTATTCGTGGCTAAAGGCCGTGATGGTAAGACGGATATGTGGGGACTGATTCAGCGTCCTTCTAATTTCGACCCAAACAAGAAATATCCTGTTATCGAGTATATCTATTCAGGTCCTGGCGATCAGTATGTGCCAAAGTCATTCACTCCTTGGCTTTATTACCTGCAGAATATGGCCGAACTGGGCTTTATCGTGGTGCAGGTGGATGCCATGACCACCTCATTCCGTACCCGTGAGTTCGAGGAGGTATGCTATAAAAACCTGAAGGATGGCGGACTGCCCGACCGTATTGCGTGGATCAAGGCGGCTGCAGAGAAGTATCCTTATATGGATATCGACCGTGTAGGTATCTATGGCTGTAGTGCTGGCGGACAGAATGCGCTGGCTGCTGTGCTTTGGCATGGGGACTTCTATAAGGCGGCCTATGCTGCCTGTGGCTGTCATGATAACCGCATGGATAAGATCTGGTGGAACGAGCAGTGGATGTCGTACCCTATCGACAGCTCTTACGTAGAATGTTCAAATGTGGAGAATGCCTACCGACTGGAGCGTCCGCTGATGCTCGTTGTGGGTGAACTGGATGATAATGTTGATCCTGCGTCAACAATGCAGGTGGTCAATGCCTTACAGAAGGCTAATAAGGACTTTGAACTGGTGGTCATCCCCGGTGCTCACCACACTATGGGCGAGAGCTACGGCGACCATAAGCGCTATGACTTCTTCGTGCGTCACCTGATGGGTGCCGAACCTCCAAAGTGGAACGAACTGAAATAACTAAAACTATAACAATATGAAAAAGCTCTTATTAAGTTTATCATTTTTCATTTTTCATTTCTCATTTAGCGTAGCGCAAACCGGCTACCCCATCACCCCTGTGCCTTTTACGTCGGTAAAGGTAACCCCTGGCACGTTCTGGGGACAACGTTTGGAAGCAAGTCGCAACACGACAATACCCCTTGCTTTCTCAAAATGCGAGAGTGAAGGTCGTTACAAGAACTTCGAGAATGCCGCTGCCCATCTGAAGGACCCTTCAAAGGTCTTCAAGGTGAATGGCGTAGGCTACTCGTTCGATGACACAGACCCCTACAAGACGCTAGAGGGTGCTGCCTATATCCTGCAGACCTATCCTGATAAGAAGCTGGAAGCCTACTGCGACTCCGTTATCGATATCATTGCGACAGCTCAGGAGCCCGATGGCTACCTTTATACGGCCCGTACGCAGAACCCTGCCGACCCGCACCACTGGGCCGGTGATCGTCGTTGGGTCAAGGAGGAAGATCTTTCTCACGAGCTTTATAACCTGGGACATATGATTGAGGGCGCAGTGGCCTATTGGCAGGCTACGGGCAAACGCAAGTTCCTCGATATTGCCTGTCGCTATGCCGATGTGGCCTGTAAGGAAGTAGGACCTAATCCCGGTCAGATGTGCGTGGTGCCTGGTCATCAGATAGCAGAGATGGCAATGGCTCGTCTCTATTTGGCTACTGGTCAGCAGCGCTACCTTGACTTTGCTAAGTTCCTGCTCGATTATCGTGGCAAGACAACCATCAAGACCGAGTATTCTCAGAGTCATAAGCCCGTTATCCGTCAGGATGAGGCCGTAGGTCATGCTGTCCGTGCTGGCTATATGTATGCTGGTATGGCCGATGTGGCTGCCCTCACAGGCGATCAGGGTTATGTCGATGCCATCGACCGAATCTGGGATAACATCGTGACGAAGAAACTCTATATCACGGGTGGTATTGGTGCTACCAGCAGTGGTGAGGCTTTTGGCAAGAACTATGAGCTGCCCAATATGAGTGCCTATTGCGAGACCTGTGCCGCTATTGGAAATGTGTATGTGAACTACCGTCTGTTCCTGCTTCATGGCGACTCGAAATATTTTGATGTGTTGGAGCGTACGCTTTATAACGGACTTATCTCTGGTGTATCGCTCGAAGGTAACGGTTTCTTTTATCCCAACCCCTTGGAGTCTATGGGTCAGCACCAGCGTCAGGCTTGGTTTGGTTGTGCCTGCTGTCCTTCCAATATCTGTCGTTTCATTCCCTCGCTGCCTGGTTATGTGTATGCGGTGAAGGATAAGGATGTCTATGTGAACCTGTTCCTTTCAAACAAGAGTGAGTTGTCTGTTGGCAAGAAGAAGGTGACCCTCTCACAGCAAACTAACTATCCCTGGGATGGCGACATCACCATCAATGTTGATAAGAATACCGCAGGTCAGTTTACCCTGAAAATCCGCATCCCTGGTTGGGTAAGAGGCAAGGTGGTACCCTCCGACCTCTATACTTATACCGATGGCAAGCGTCTTGGCTATACGGTAAGTGTCAACGGTAAGGCTTACTATCCTGAGAACCGTGATTATATCACGATAGACCGCAAATGGAAGAAGGGCGACAAGGTACAGATTCACTTTGATATGGAGCCTCGCATCGTGCGTGCTAATAATAAGGTGGAGGCCGACCGTGGTATGGTGGCTATCGAGCGTGGCCCGTTGGTTTACTGTGCCGAGCATCCCGATAATCAGTTTGATATCTTCTCTGCACTCGTTAACCAGGAGCCAAAGTTCACATTGGGTAAGACCGAGATTGCCGGTACGCCAGTGGTGACGCTTACTACTGATGCCCAGACGCTCGACTTTAACAAGCAGGGCAAACTGACAACGAAAGATCAGACACTCACCTTGATTCCTTATTATGCATGGTGTCATCGTGGCTCTGGAAAGATGCGTGTATGGCTGCCTCAGGATTTGAAGGCTACAACACCTGCACAACCTGCCACACTGGCCAGTGAGAGTAAGGTGACCAGTGGCTCACGTGTGCCTGCCATCTCGTCTATCAACGACCGACTGGTGCCACGCGACGAGAACGACCGTTCGATGCCTTATACCCATTGGTGGCCTAAGAAGGCTACTACGGAATGGCTCGCCTACGAGTTCCCACAGGCTGCCACCGTTCAGAGCTGCACCGTCTATTGGTTCGACGATGCCCCTTGGGGTGGCTGTCGTGTACCGAAGTCATGGCGTATCCTCTATCAGAATGAGCAGGGACAGTGGCTGCCTGTTGAGGGTGCCGATGGCTATCCCACCGTTCGTGGCGCTGCCTGCACTGTGAACTTCAACCCTGTGAAGACCAAGTCCCTGCGACTGGAGGTTACTCAGCCCGATGACTTCTCGTCAGGTCTGTTTGAATGGATTGTGAAGTAAGACTTCATTCATCGATTAAAAACAAAAAAGAGAGGCTATTGATAGTCTCTCTTTTTTATGGTTGGACGACTCGGATTCGAACCGGGAATGACAGAACCAAAACCTGTAGTGTTACCATTACACCATCGTCCAATCTTTGAACTTTCTGCAAATTCGACCGCAAAGGTACGAATAAATTGGAGAACTGCCAAATATTTGGGTAAAAAAAGAATATATTCTTCCTTTATTTCCGTTCTAATTTGTTGATTATCTGTGGTATGCGTTGAAGGGAGAATTTTGACGTGGAGTTTTGCTGAAGGGAATAGCAAAAATAGGTCTTTCCAGTGTATCATACTGATACACAAAATATTGAGACCTTTCTGAAGGGAGATTCGGATTTCTAAAAGTGACCCCAGAAAGTTGGAAAAAACATAAGTGTTGAAGAAAAAAGTTTTGATTTTTCTTGCTTATACAAAAATAAAAAACTATTTTTGCAGTCATCTATTAACTTATTTCTGAGAATTAACCCTTTTATAATGAAGTATGAGAACTTTTACAAAATCATTATTAATGTCCCTGCTGCTATTGGTGGTGGGACAGATTTGTGCAGAGTCTCCAAAGGTTTTGATGGAAATGGACTGGTCCACAGCAACTGAGTATCCATATTATTGGTTAGGTGACGGCTATGATATGCCATACCTCTGTAACAAAACCGCATCTGTTCAGGTTGTTGACGGCGCCTTGGTAATAAATAATTCACAAGAGCAAAATAATAACTATGATGTTCTGACAATGATCTTGGACTTTTTTGGTACTACAGAAGATGAAGAATATACAATCAATATTTGGATGAAGGCTACGATGGATGGTTATGCAGACTTGAATATCGGGGGCTGGTTGGTGGATAAATATGTTGAAAAGAGATTAGACTTTACTGCATCTGATGATTATCAGCTTTATACAATCCACTTTACTTCTAACATCACACAAGCTGATGGTGAGCATATCATCTTTATGATGGGTAAGACCGTTGGAACTGTCTTCATTAAGAAGGTGCAACTAGTGCAAAACACTATTCGGAAAAACAACACATTGTATATTTCAGAAGGTCACCGTCTCTTAACGACCAAGGTAAACACTTTGCCAATCAATTTGAATAACGAAGACGAGATAGTAGGCTTCCAATTCGATGTTGTATTGCCTCAGGGTATGACCCTCGCAAAGAATGGAAAGATAAACGATGTCAACGTTACAGATCGTACAGCCTATCATTCTTTGAGCTCTAATGTCCTGCCTGACGGTAGTATTCGCATCATAGGCACCAATATGAATAACGAAAGCATAGATGGTGTAGACGGTGCTTTGGTAAAAATAGGTGTAGAGGTAGCCTCATGGGTTGCAAATGGCGACTATGACATCCAGCTGAAGAATATCAAGATGGCGAATATCAACAAGCAGGCGGTGATTTGCAAGGACATGAGCTATAAGGTGACTGTCATAAGTAATAAGATGGGTGACGTGAACTGTGACGATGATATTAACGTGATAGATGTTGTGCTGATTATCGATGATATCCTTGGTAAGAATCCCACCAACTACGAGCCTTCTTTGGCCGATGTGGATGACGACGGTATTATAGATGTGACCGACGTGGTAACGGTGATAGATGCCATCTTAGGTAAGATTGATTTATCACGTACGGTAACATGTGCAGAGAAAGACCTGTCAGCCTATACTGCCTTCCAGATGGATCTGACAATTCCTGTCGGTTACACGTTTGAGAATGTGGAACTGACTGAGATAGCGAAAGACAGTCATAAGTTGGATTACAACATGCAGGATGACGGACGTTGCCGTGTAGTAATATTCTCAATGAGCAATGAGGCTCTTCCTTGTGCATGGAATGAGATGATTCGTCTGAACCTGAGAGGTCAAGGTGAAGCATTGGTTAATGCAGATAGTGGTGTGTTCGTAACCATTGGTAGGGAGCGTCATGAATTGATGTTGAATGGTACAGCCAACATTGCAGAACTATCAACGCTCAACTCTCCACTTCCAGCTGTTTACGATTTACAGGGGCATAAGGTAGAGAATACTGCAAAAGGGCTCTATATTATTAATGGCAAAAAGACAATCAAGAAGTAATATTGACATGCTTGCTGAAGATTAGATTGCAAAAACCATAAAAGAATTACGATTGCTGCTCTTTTGGTACTGGCTTTGCCAATTTCATGGCGTCTATCGGCCGTTTCCATATAGGCGGTATAGTCAACTATCTGTTCCCAAGGATCATGGGGACTGTCCCCATGATCTCTAGAAAAGTCAAAACAATTTGTTTTGCTCTCAAAAGTAAGCTATTTAGCGATGAAAAGTAAGCTATTTTTGACACCAAAACAAATTGTTTTCCTTTTCCTGTAGGAGCAGATGCACATGATTGCTCATCATACAATAGGCATACAATGTACAAAGCGCAGGAAGGCGTACTCCATTGTCATCGTATCGTTCGCACAATCCTCGCAGGCATAACAGCAATCGTTGGTAATCCTCTTGATCCTCGAAGATATCCTGCCGATTGTTGCCACGCAGCATCACATGATAGATGCCCGTACCGCTTTGTTTTCTTGCAAGTCGTGCCATAGCATATTGACTATGTGGATGCAAAAGTACATAATTCTTCTACATCTGCAAAATAATCAGCTGAAAAATGATCATTTAGAACCGTCCCCACTGATCCTCGAATAAATTGGTGATTATCCAAATTTTTCTATTTTTTTTCGTTACATCACAATAGCTTTTCGAGAATTTTTTTTTGATTTTCCCTTCAGCGGTGCTTTAATTTACTGAATATCTGCGATATGCACTGAAAGGAGTTTTTGGGAGGATACATGGTACACAAGGCGTGACAACGGATATGCTTGCGTACTGCTGAAGGGAACGGTTCAAAAACAGTTCTTTCAGTGCATCGTTTAGAAACACAAGAAGTTACATCCTTTCTGAAGGATAATTTGACTTTCGAAAAAGAAATTATAAATAGTTTAAAACACGTTTCTATTTAGCTTGTTTATGATTTTATTTAAGCTACTTACGATTGCTTTTGTGACTACTTATGAAAAAGTACCATTTTTGGGGTGTTAAGTCTATGGTTTAGGGGTGTTAAGTCTATGGTTTAGGGATGTCTATGATTTACGAGTGCTAAGTCTATGGTTTACGAGTGCTTACTGGCATACTTTTTAGATTATGATGAGAAAAAATGGTTGCTATTCATGACAGCAACCATTTCTTGTTTGTATAAGATATGATCTGTAGGGGTTAGATCATAAGCGCAGTCCAAAGTTAACACCCAATGATGCCGGGGACTGGTACTGAAGTGAACCCCAAAGTTTGGACAGATTAAATATTATTGATCCGCTCGATGAATCAAAAACCTGTCCCGCTGATCCTAGGTACAAAGATTATTTGAAAGGGCATAGGAATAATTGAAAAAAAAACACTTTATCATTGGCTGTTTACAAGAAAAGAAGTACCTTTGCACGCAACTAGATTGTTTTTACTGATAATATCAAAAAAGATGAAACTAAAGTGCTTATTGGCAACTGTGGTGATGATTTGTACCACACTTGCATCATGTTCGGACTCTGACGAGAGTAATGAATCTAAAAAGGTCGATATCACGGCCACAGAAGTAACAAACCTTACCCCTGATTTTATTGGAACAATTAGCGGCATTGAGCAGGGAGAGAAGTTCAACTCTGGCGACTCCATCACCCTGACGCTGACACCTGGAGAAATCCTTATGGGAGAATTTGCCGACTATCACATGGAGCATATCCACGTGCATGTAGGCGACAAGGTGTATATGCCCGAGTTTCCTGCTGGCGCTGAAGGAAATGTGCAGCAAGTTACGCTGAAAGTGCCCATCCCCAGCAAACCTTTCGCTGTGGTGGTAGCTTACGCCGTACAGCAGAAACTGGCAGCCGATGGTCATACACTCTTACTTGAGAATCAGGAAGAAGGCATCGAACTGTTTGGCGTCAGCGCAGAAAAGAAATACCAATACTTCGACTGCTACCTTCGCACGCCAGAGGCCTACACCATTGACAAGGTGGAATATAAAATGGGCGATAGCGACTGGCAGGACCTGAGCGCCACAGAAGGATGCTATTTTGAGCGCTCTACAGTCAACAATGTCTATAAAGTGACTGTGCGCCCCAACTATCAGGATGTGACAGCCGACGTGACGCTGCGCATCAACGGCACACAACATAAGCGCTGCAAGATAACATGGAAGAATACTGAGTTTATCAATACCGAGGTCCCTGAGGGCTACGAGCCCAACAATCTTCCTGAAAGTGCGATTGGCGGCGATAAGGTGGTAGCATCTTTCTATACCAAGGATGACTACTATCTGGCAGGCGCCACGGCCAACATCGATGGCGTTGTTCCTGAATGTAAGAGTCGTGCCTACGTGGTATTCACCATGCCTGAGCAGGACGTAGAGATAACACTCGACTTCAAGGAGAAAATCGCTGTAGAAAGCGAACTGGGTGCACATATCAAGAATGCACAGGTTTATACTGACAAGGATATCTATTATGGTGTTCCCACGGAGAAAGCCATTCCTGGTGAATATGTCTATCTGTTTGCCAATGCTGACAACGGCTTCAAGCCCTCGGTTGCCATCAACAACAAGGGTGAGAGAGCTCCTTTCGTGATTTATGGTGAGGGACTGGATCGTTACGGCTACTATGCTCAGGTTCATGTGCCTGAAGATGCCAGCAAGCTGACCATTAAGGCTGAAGCAGTAGCAGCCCACCGCGCAGACGGCGCCAACATCGTTTTCGAGGGAGGACACTACTACGCTGCTGGCGAAACCGTACACTTCAGCGTGGCTGTGCCATCAGGAAAGAAAATCAAGTCAGTAAGTGCAGCTGATTCCAAGGGCAGCAACGTCCCTGTCACGATGGACGGTGCTTACGGCAGTTTCACGATGCCCGATGCCAACGTAACGGTTTCTGCCACCTTCGAAGAAGTGAATAGCGGCGCGAACGTCACCATCAAGGCTTTCTATGATGACGAGGAGTATCGCGTGACCTCACAGAGTCAGGCTTATTATGGTGCCATCGACAGCGAGGGTATTCAGGTGGCTACAGGAACTACGCTCTATATCAGCGTATCAGATGATTATGGCGAAGCTTTCTGGGTAGGCGTGAAAATAGGCGACAGCATTCAGTACTTCGAAGCTCAGGAAGATGAAGAAAGTGGTGAATACACTTTCGGACGCAGTTTCGAGTTCAATGCCAACGCCGTGATCAAGGTTGGCCCCACAAAGAATGCGGTGACATTCTGAAAAATACAAGTGGCCTGTTTAGGAGTTCTAAACAGGCTACTTATTTCAAATAAATCGACTCTTGAATCAACGGTGTTTGATTCCTCTCACTTGTCAACAAATCAAATCTGTCCCATTGATCCTTAGTGACCATTACAGATGGGACAACTTGAAATTTCCCCACTGCATCACGTTGCTCTGTGTTTTGTGCAAACGATGTTCCTGTGATACAGAGCAAAAACAGCAACATCATAAAACTCTTTTTCATTATCCAATCATTTATATGAAATCGTCGTAAAAATATCTACCAATCTTAATAATTCTCACCCCATTCTCCAAAGCCCTAATGCCAGAGAATCAAAGACAATCCCCTCTATGAATCAGCTCCATTTCCTTTATAGCGCGATATGACTTCATCATACGAAGGTCTCATATAAAAATCCTTCATAGCATCTGTTGGAGGAAAAGATATGTGATAGTTAACCTTCTTCAGGTCTTCTCTTGACAAATGATACCGAACGAGAAAACACTCCGAATCTTTTTTGTCTGGAAGTTCCGCGTCAAATACGCTAACAACAACGGAATCCCCTACTTGAAGCTCACACTCAAAATAATCTCTGTGCTTCATAAGTTCACTGTCAATACCTCCAGGAAGTATCTTAAGACAAACTTCTGTTTCACAGATTGTTTTTTCAGCAAACAACGATGCATAGTTTTCATACGGATTGTCATACCAATGCCAATCAATATCGTACCATATATAAATAGACTTATCCCAATGATTTTCGAAATAAATCCTATAGTGGTAATTTTCATCTTCATGAAGTTTACAACAGGAAGATACGGATATAACAGCCGCAACCAATACTAATAGTCTCAAATACAAATTTTTCATAATTTGAAGGGTATTATTTCATTTATAATTGACAATACTATATCACGGGGACAGGTTTGAAGTGAACCCCAAAGTTTGGACAGATTAAACATTATTGCTCCTTAGGTACAGACTTCGCGAGTTTCATGGCGTCTTCTGTGCCGAATGTTCGTCTGATGAGGGTCTCGGCATATCTGGTGATGAGGGTCTCGTCGTTAAGCGGGGTGAAGATCCTGATGACTCTTGTTTGATTGAACCAGACGATTTTCACCTTTTCATTTAATGTGCGGCTATGACCGGCGATACCCAGTGAGGCTTTTTCTTCTGCTAACTTGTCGAAATTCTTCAGCCCGCCTTTGGATTGATTATAGACATGAGCCAGTTCGGTGGCTGAATCGCCAGGCTCTTCTGTTATTGTAAGACTGTCTATATTGTTTAAATCTGCCGATTCCATATAGGCGGCATAGTCAACCATCACTTCCCAAAAGAACGGACGCGCAGCTAACATGATGTCGTACTGATGCCACACTACAAATCCTGTCTTTGCTGACAGATGCTGTATCTCCTGTATGTAGCTGATGTCATCAAGCATGGTATCAGTTGCTTTCTTAACTTTTTTCTTTGCTGTGCGCCTATTTTCTATGATGATATAGACGGTAATACCTATGATAGGACCGATGATACTGGCAAGGATGGTATAGAATGTTGACATAGTTTCCTGAATTTTGACTGCAAAGGTACGAAAAAAACGTGAACTCAAGACTGAACTCACGTTTTTCTTTGGATATGTATGTGGTGAATTTACTTCACTGTGATCAGGTAATAGTTCTTCTTACCCTTCTGTGCCAGCAGATACTTGCCGTCGATCAGGTCCTCGGCAGTAATGGCACGGTTCTGGTCGGTGAGCTTCTCCTTATTCAGAGAAACGCCGCCGCCCTGCACCATCTTACGCATCTCGCCCTTTGAGGGGAATACGGGAGCGATAGTAGTGAAGAACTCTACAGCGGGCTGACCCAGCTGATCCTTAGAAACCTCGAACTTCTCTACACCATCGAACACATCGAGGAAGGTCTGCTCGTCGAGCTTCTCAAGGGCTTCCTTGGTAGCTTTACCAAAGAGGATATTTGAGGCTTCGATAGCCATATCGAGGGCTTCGCGAGAGTGAACCAGAACGGTAACCTCTTCTGCCAGGCGCTTCTGCAGCACACGGCGACCGGGATCCTGCTTGTGCTCCTCAATCAGGGCGTCGATGACGTCCTTCTCCAGTGAGGTGAAAATCTTGATATAACGCTCGGCATCCTCGTCGCTGACGTTGAGCCAGAACTGATAGAAGCGATAAGGTGTGGTGCGCTTGGGGTCGAGCCAGATGTTTCCGCTCTCGGTCTTACCAAACTTCTTACCATCGCTCTTGGTGATCAAGGGGCAGGTGAGGGCGAAGGTCTCAACATCATTACCCAGCGTGCGGCGGATAAGCTCAGTACCGGTGGTCATGTTACCCCACTGGTCGTTACCACCCAACTGCAGTTTTACGCCCTTGTGCTGATAGAGGTACAGGAAGTCGTAACCTTGAAGGAGCTGGTAGGTGAACTCGGTGAATGAAAGACCGTCGCGAGCAGTACCGTTCAAACGCTGCTGTACGCTCTCCTTAGCCATCATATAGTTCACGGTGATGTGCTTACCCACCTCACGAGCGAAGTCGAGGAAGGTGAAGTTCTTCATCCAGTCATAGTTGTTTACCATCTCGGCGGCGTTGGGCTCCTTTGACTCAAAGTCCAGGAACTTGGCTACCTGTGCCTTGATGCACTCTTGGTTGTGGCGCAGGGTCTCATCGTTCAGCAGATTGCGCTCCTGACTTTTTCCACTTGGGTCGCCAATCATACCTGTGGCACCACCAACGAGGATGATGGGCTTATGACCGCAACGCTGCAGGTGACGCAGCATCATGATACCACAGAGGTGTCCGATATGCAGTGAGTCGGCAGTGGGATCAGTGCCGAGGTATGCAGTTACCATCTCTTTCTGGAGCAGTTCTTCTGTTCCCGGCATGATCTGTGCCAGCATACCGCGCCATTTCAGTTCTTCTACAAAATTCTTCATATCTTTTTCTTTTTTTTCGTTATATCGTTATATCGTTATGACGTTATCACGCCATGATACCAATTACGGTACCGGATCGTATCCTGAGCCTCCCCAGGGGTTGCATCTTAAGATGCGCCAGATCGCTAATCCGAGTCCCTTTATCGGTCCATGTTTGATGATTGCCTCTTTAGCATATTGTGAGCATGTGGGAGTGAAACGACAGGCTGGTGGCGTGAAGGGACTGATGATGCGCTGATAGAAAATGATGGGTATCAGCAGGATCCACTTCAGCACAAATGCGATATAGTACCATAAGCGTTTCATAGGCCTCAGACAACAACCTTTTTTGCTATTCTTCCAAGCAGACTGCGCACTTTGTCACTGATGTCCGCTGTTGTACAGGGGAGGTCAGAGAGCCAAATGAAAGCGATGTCTATGGCTTGTCCCTCTGGAATCTTCTCAATGAGCAACTGCTTCTGCAGTCGATAAGCCTCTCGTATCTGGCGTTTAGCGCGGTTGCGGTCAACGGCATGATGAAGCCTCTTCTTAGGAACGCTAATGAGCACCTTGACGGGTTCTGACCTGTCTTGGCGCTCTTGTTGCATATACACGGCTCTCAGTGGAAAGGCTGCCATGGACTGGCTTTGACCTCCACCGAAGAGTTCCTCTATCAGTTTCTGGCTGACGATTCGCTCCTGTTTCTGGAAACGTGCTGGAGCCGTCATAATATATGTTATATAGGTGAATTAGTCTTCCTGCATGAGCAGATAGTGCTGCAATGCACTGGTCATGGATGGATACTTCTCAGTGGGAGCTTCCAGATCCAGTCTCAAACCTGCGTCATGCACAGCCTTTGCTGTGGCGGGACCAAAAGTTGCAATAGCGATATCACCCTGGTTGAAATCAGGGAAGTTCTTAGTAAGCGACTCGATACCTGCAGGGCTAAAGAACACCAGCATGTCGTAGTCGAATGACTTAATCTCTTCTTCTGTGAAGTCGTTGCTTACAGTCTTATACATCACACATTCTGTGTGCTGCAGTTTCTTTGAGTCAAGCAACTTGCTGACAGCATCGTTATGTACATCGCTCATAGGAACAAGGTACTTCTCTGTCTTATGCTTCACCATAGTGGGCAGCAAATCATCCATCTTACCAGTGGTGCCGAAGAACACCTTACGCTTGCGATACTGCACATATTTCTGGATATAGAGAGCGATAGTCTCAGTCACGCAGAAGTATTTCATGTCTTCTGGTATGGTGACACGCAGTTCCTTTGCCAATGTGAAGAAATGATCGATGGCATGACGTGATGTAAACACTACAGCTGTATGGTCAAGTATGCTGACTTTCTGTGTGCGGAATTCACGTGCACTCATTCCTTCCACTTTGATAAATGGGCGGAATACCAGCTCCACATCAAAGCGGTTGGCTATGTCGTAGTAAGGTGATTTTTCGCTTGAGGGTTTTGGTTGCGAAATCAGGATCTTCTTAATCATTCTCTAATGTCCTAAAAATTTATTTTCAAATTATTGACCGTCATAAGCCATACTCCGCTGAATGCAAGCAATGGCGTTATTTCGAGGGCACAAAAGTACAAAAAAGTTTGCAGAAAAAAGCCATTTTGCCTAAAAAAGATGAACCAACACTTGTAAAATGTCAGTATTTTGTTCAAAATAAGAACGGTGCAGAAGTAAAATGTGCATTTTCCCACACTTAAATCAAAGAATACCAGCAACATGACTAGTGGTAGGGTGAGGACGGTAGAACAGGCAGTGATAAACAGTTGAATTTTGAATAGTTGTATTGTTTTTTTACTGCCGAAGAATACAGGATCTACCATAAAATGCATCAACCACTTGCTGAGAAAGTAGCAGGCAAAGAGTGCTGAGAGTATGAGGATGTTGATGAATACTGTGTCGCGAACGAAAATGCCAGGCATCTTCTCTTCTGCCGCGATAAAAGAGCCGATACCCAACAGCAGACAGTCAATTGCGACCAGTAAGAACTCAAAGCGTAATTCGTTGGAGGTGATATTGTTAAGTTCGTCAGAGTGAATTTCATAGAAGAAATTCCTCAGTTGCCTGCTGATGAAACCACGAGCGAAGGCAATAGAGATAGCTATGATGACAAAGCATAACAATAAGGTGATGGTGGTTAGGTCGTCATTACCTAATTGACTAGGTATGGGATGCCCTAATACACCAAAACGACTGCTGTGTGCCTGTGCGGCACACAGCAGTGAGTCATTTATCAATGGTTCAAAGCCCAAATGCGTGCTTGATATCATCTACCCGATCCAGTTTTTCCCATGTGAACAGTTCTACTTCGATGGTCTTTGTCTCATGGTAGTGGCTGGTGAAGGTCTTCTTCACAATCTCAGATTGACGTCCCATGTGTCCGTAGGCTGCTGTCTCCAGATACATAGGCTGGCGGAGTTTCAACGTGCGCTCGATAGCCTTTGGACGCAGGTCAAACAATTCCTCAATCTTCTTGGCAATCTCGCTGTCGCTCATGTTTACACGTGAACGGCCATAGGTATTGACATAGATATTCATGGGTTTTGCTACACCGATGGCGTAACTTACCTGTACGAGCATCTCGTCTGCTACACCGGCAGCTACCATATTCTTGGCGATATGACGGGCAGCATAAGCTGCAGAACGGTCAACCTTAGAAGAGTCTTTACCGCTAAAGGCACCACCACCATGTGCGCCTTTACCCCCGTAGGTGTCAACGATAATCTTACGGCCTGTTAAGCCAGTGTCACCGTGAGGGCCGCCGATAACGAACTTACCCGTGGGGTTCACGTAATATTTGATGTCATCGTTGAAGAGACTGAGCACTTTCTCACTGTGAATCTGTGCTTTCACACGGGGAATCAGGATGTTGATAACGTCTTCCTTGATTTTGGCCAGCATCTTCTCGTCTTCGTCAAACTCGTCGTGCTGTGTTGACACCACAATGGTATCGATGCGTTCGGGGATACCTGCATCGCTGTATTGGATAGTGACCTGGCTCTTTGAGTCAGGACGCAGGTAAAGCATTTGCTTGCCTTCCTTACGGATGTCGGCCAGTGTGCGCATGATGAGGTGAGCCAAATCCAGTGATACAGGCATATAGTTCTCCGTCTCGTTGGTGGCATAACCAAACATCATACCCTGGTCGCCGGCTCCCTGGTTTTCGTCATCCTCACGGTCAACACCGCGATTGATGTCTGCACTCTGCTCGTGGATAGCCGTCAGGATACCGCAAGAGTTACCGTCAAACTGATACTCTGCTTTTGTATATCCAATCTTCTTGATGGTGTTACGGGCAATTGTCTGCAAATCGATATAAACTTCGCTACGCACCTCGCCCATGATAACAACCTGTCCTGTTGTTACAAAGCTTTCGCAGGCTACGCGTGCATGGTCATCGTAGGCCAGAAACTGGTCTAATATGGCGTCGCTAATCTGGTCGGCCACTTTATCTGGATGTCCCTCAGATACTGATTCTGATGAAAATAAATATGACATTTTTTTACTGTGTAGTTAAATTTTGAGGGTGCAAAGTTACTGAGTTTTTGTGAGATAGCCAAATTTTAGTCAGTTTTTCGGTTAAAAACGATATGCCAGCGATACCCCCACACAATTTGTCTCAGGTTGATATGTTGGCATCAATACAAGGTCTTCTTCCTTGTCCCAACAAAGAATACGTTTCTCCAGAGGTAATAACCAATAGGCGATATGTGCCGACAAGATGCCGATAGCTGCCCCTGCAGCCACGTCCTGCCACCAATGGCGGTCGTTATATACGCGCAGACATCCTACGCCGATGGCAGTTCCATAGGCAGCAATGCCCAGTCCTGTGCCATATTCCGTCCTGATCATCTCAGCGCCCATGAAAGCACGTGCCGTATGTCCGGAAGGAAAAGATTTATTGTCGGTACCATCAGGACGCTTTTCGTGAACCGTATATTTCAGTCCACCGGCTAAGGCTGTCATCACACAAAACGCTGTTCCCGTAGTGAGAACACGTTCCCTGCCCGTATGTTTGGCCTTGACGCCCAACCATCCCATACTGATATTAGCTGCCATTGGCGCATACTGTATATAGTCGTCAATATGTGTATGCTCATGTGACTTGCTGACGGTCTGAGACAAGGCTGTCCTGCTGAAAAACAACAGGACAGCGCAAGTTAATATCAATGAGATGTTTCTTTTCATAAGGAAAGCGGATTACTCCTCAGGCAACATAATCACCTCGGCGCGGTTGCCGGGCTTCAGGAATTCCTGCATAAAGGCAGCAATCGTTTCAGGTGTCTGAGCCTGAACAGTAGCCTTGTAGTCGGTGTGTGTGTCTACACCGAAGAGACGCAGACGGTTAATCTGACGCAGCCAGTAGTTATTGGTCTTTGCCTGATCGTCGATATCCTTCAGCATATACTCCTTTACCTTGTTCAGCTTCTCAGCGTCAACGCTCTTGGCCATGTTCTCTACCTCTTCCTTCATGATCTTGGTTGCGATATCGCCCTTCTCTGGTTTCATGGGGCAATAGACAAGCAACTGTGTCATTGTGCGGAAATCATTGCGTGACAATGCAGACTGAGCGGAAACGCTATAGGCTGCGGAAGCCTCCTCGCGAATCTTCTCTGTATAAATCATGGTCAGAATCTGTCCTACCATAGAGGTGCGGATGATGTTCTGGAGAGAATAGTCCATCTTGTCGTTCATCCAGGTCATGACGGCAATAGCCTTAGGTGTTTCCATCTTACGCTTGAAGTCGTTGATGACCTCACCCTTGAAGAGCTTCTCTACATCCTTACCCTTCACAATCTTCTTCTGAGCGGGCAGTGCTCCCAAGTATTGCTCGAGGAGCGGACGGATGGTGGCCTCGTCATAGTTACCAATGATGGTAAAGGTGAAGGCAGCAGCATTGCTGGTCTGCTCCTTGGCCATCTGAAGGATACGGTCGTAGTTGACGTTCTTCAGGTCCTCAGTAGCAAGAGGTGCCTGACGCTTGTCGTGGCAGGTCAGTGTGAGCGACAGAGAGTCACTGAACACAGACTCAGGCTGCAACAGCTTGTTCTTCAGCATCAGCTCTGTGGTCTTCATCATATTGTCGTATGACTCCTGGTCCTTGTTGATGTTGGTGAAGTAGAGATATACAAGCTGTAGCATGGTCTCTACGTCGGCAGGTGTTGATGAACCACTGATGTTAGCACGGTCGCTGCTCAGTGACAGGCTGGCGCTGGCAATCTTACCAGCCAGGGCCTTCTCCAACTCGGTATGTGAGAAATTACCCAGTCCGCTGGCTTCGACAACATCATCAAACATCTTGATATTGGCAAAGTCGGCCTCGCCATACAATGAGCTGCCGCCAAAGCCCTCACCGCTCAGGATAACCTGGTCCTTCTTCAGGTCTGTCTGCTTCAGGATAACCTTTACGCCATTGCTCAGGGTCAGTTCCTTGTAGTCGAACTTCTTGCCGGCTACTTCCTTCTGGATCTTACCAGCCTTGGGCATCGTGGTGATCAGGGGCTCGTCTTTTACATTGTCGATGTATGCCTCTAACTGTGTGGCGCGTGCCTCGTCAATGGCTTTCTTCAGTGATGCCTCAGTGGGATAGACGGCGCCCTCTTTCTCTTGGTTGAAGTTGAGCACCACCAAGTTGGAGTCCTTATCCTCAAAGAATCCCTTCATCAGTTCGTTGACGGTCTCCAGGGGGAGGGCAGGAACCAACTGCTTCATCACCTGATAGTAGTCGTCCAGACTTGGGATAGGCTCCTTTGCCAGGTAATGCTTTACATACTCGTTGACAAAGCGACTGTTGTAGCGCTT
>Ga0310786_10005415_pt1 | contig 17333 bp, 32 predicted proteins | sample AusTroGonzalo_MG_FD_203881 | JGI IMG/M metagenome (GOLD analysis project Ga0310786, IMG submission 203881) | Bovine rumen microbial communities from tropical cattle in Woodstock, Queensland, Australia - Gonzalo_03 (v2) (version 2) | ecosystem: Host-associated > Mammals > Digestive system >... | reverse complement strand
AGCCTTACCGTGTTGTTTGATAGCTTTTTGCTGATAAGATAATCGATGAATTGCCTGAAAAGTTCGCGGTCAACATCCTGTAGAGTCGCGTTTGGGCGAAAGTCCTTGAAGTGGTTGACGACGCTCAAGTTGTTTCGCCTTGAGCGTGGGTTTTTGAGCGCTGTGGCTTTTGCTCTAAGATATTCATCCGCCATCGTCACTTTGATGCGGTTTGGCAATTTTATACCCAATTCGCTCGCGTCAAGATCGCGAATGCGCTTGTTTTTCATTTCGACGGCAATTCTCATTGTCTCGTCATTTTTTATCTTGTCGGATGCGTTTTTGACCGGCACCAGGTAAAGCTTTAAAAATTCCCGGATGCGTTTCCCGGCAATCCTGTAGTCCAGGTGCAGGGCGTAACCGCCCGCCTTCATGGGCCTTTTGTTGATGTGTACTTTCTCTTTTACTTCCATTTTCTGAGTGACCGTTGAGTGACCTAATTAGTGAGAAATTAGCAAATGAAAGAAAATGAGAGAAAATAAAAACGGCGAAAACAAAAAGAAAAGGTCGGATTTTTCATCCGACCTACTTTCGTTAGTATTACCCGAATTACCTGGAGTAGTAGTTAAAAACGCTTGCGAACCCTTGTATTTATTGGGATTGCTTGTTTTAACGCTTGCTCCAAGTGACCATTGAGTGACCACATAGCAAAAAGGTATTATGAGACCAAATTAAAAGCCCCGGCGGTCACTCCGGGGATTCTTGAGAAAATTTTTTGTGATTAAAGAAGTATTTGACAGATGCGAAATTGTTCCTTTTTGTGGTTTATAGCCTCTTGTTTTGCGTCCGGGTATTCCCAGTGTCTGTAGATTTTCAAAAAAGACCACATCGTTGAACAGCTTCGTGCGAATCTTGCAGACTCCCACGACGTAAAATGGCGGCGGCCGTCAAAATGGGTGTGTATTCTGTTTCTGAGTTCGTCAAAAAGGTAGTAATAGCCTAACTTTGGGTTTATCGGATCTGTGTATAATGGATTTGCAATGTCAGTGCGTTCGCAAAGTTCATCGTCTTTCGCTGGATTCGTTTGGAATTTCATTTTTGTCTTCTTGCTCCTCTAAATTGGGCTTTAACTTTCACCAATTGATAGCAAATACGTCGTTTTTAAGACCTTCGTCGTGCATCTTAGAAGTATGATGACGCATTGGTGAATTCTGCTTCAAGGTGTATTTCTTCGAGCATACTTTTTCGCGGATTTCGTTGACGCTTGATTTGCGCTTGCTTTCAAGGTAACGGTCAAGGTCTTCAATTAGGAAAACATTGGCGCGACCTACCTTGTGATAAGCGAGCTCGCCTGAGCTGGTAAGCTTGTACATTGTGCTACGACTTTTGGCGTTGATGTACTTGGCAGCCTCGTCGATGTTGAGGGTTCTTTCTTTTTCAATTTTTTGTGTGGCCAAAGCCTGGATGATTCGCTTTTCCATTGCGGCTAGATCCGCTTTCGTTGCAATTTCTTCAAGGTTCATTTGCTTTCTCCTTCTTTTACATCAAACTCTCGATACTGATGGTGGAAAATGTCATTATAGGCATTAGCCAGGATTACGGCTGTGGTAAATTCGCCTTTGTATGTGCCTTTGTTTTTCCTGGTTTCAATTGTTTTGTTGATTAAACCGGCTTGCCACTTAATTCGTTGCTGCATCCGGTCATGCAAAACTTGCCTCATGTCTTGCTCAAAAGCGTCTGCAAAAAAGTCCGAAAGAATTTGTCCGATTGCTCCGATTTCGCAGAGGAAATGTCTTTCAAAGCAGAGTTCGTCGAGGTTCATTCTGTAGATATGCAGCATCGTGGAAGCGCTTTTTGCGGGATCATTATTGATGGATTTCCGCAAAGCTTTGTAGCGGTTTTCAAGGTTGGCGGCTCTTCTTTTGATTTCTTCGATATTCATTTCACGCCCCTATTCGTAGTGCCAAGTACCGTTTGAAAAACGTTGGAGCCTTCCACCTGCCCAAACTTCGAGAACTCCCGCGTTTTCATTGATGACGGTCCATTCTGTGTATGTTGTACAAGATGTACCGCTACAGACAACAAGGGCGTTATGCCACAGACTAGGGCCAACCATCGGAATTGCAAACATTGCTATTATGGCAATGATGTAAAATGCAATTTTGACGATTGTTGGGAATAAGCTTTCTTCGTTGCTTTTCTGCATGGCGATCATGTAATTTATGTTAGGTGTGTTTTCTTGGCTGTTACCTAAGCGGTAGCCGTTCCAAATATCATCATCGTTCATTGCTTGCCTCCGTTATTTTTTTTCGTATTCTATAGAGTTTGTTTCAATATTAAGTGGTGTGTTGGTATCAACTAAATAATCTATCGTTGGGTACCTGTTGTCTAACCAATAGGTATTGCCACATTTTTCACAAATATGTAGCCAGCAATAAGTTTTTTTAGAAAAATCGGTTTGCTTGTATTTAAGGATATTTCCACAATTTTCGCATAAAGCTTCTTTTGCTATTGTTTTTGCTGGATAATATTTTGTTTCTATCATCATTAATCTCCTTATGCAATTCTTTTAGCTTGTTTAAAGTGTTTGCCTTTTTTAAGGATGTCGAGAAAATTGATTTTGCTGACGCGTACCAATTCGCCGAAAACCTGAATTTCAAAAATCTTTCGCCATTCTTGTTTTTGCGTCGGGTCGATTTGACGGGCGTTTTTCGAATGGAACAGAATACGGTTGCAAACGTTGTAGATGTGGTTGTGGTGGTGACCGCCTTTGCGATTTGGCTTGTAAAATGGATAATCTTTAAATTCGAGAGTATTGGTACTTAGTATAACTTTTGCGTTGCATTTATACCATCCGCCACTACATTTTTCTTTTGATGTGAACCATGTGTACTTGTTCATTTTTATACTCCAAAATTTGGTTGATTTTTATAGGCGACAAAATAATCTGCATCGCATTTTTCACATTTGTAATGTGTGCAAAGTACTCCTCTGAGTTTTACAAATGAATCGTACTTCAAAAATTTTTTACTGTTACATTCCTTTGCGCCAATTGGTCTTTTACATTTTTCAGGCTTTTCAAGATATATTTTGTGGTGCTTATAGTTTAGTTTACTGTTCATTCATTACCTCTTGAACTGATTTGCAATTTCAAGCCATTTATTAGACCATTTGTAATAATGCTTGATAAGCTTGTTTAATTTTTCTATTCGTGCTGGATCGGTTTCTAATGCCAACATAAATTTTGTGTTTGTGGCATTTCTGTCAAGCATCTTTGCTGTTGAAAGACAACGCTTGTGTTTTTGTTTTCTAATTCTGTAGGTAGAATCATTTATTATAACTTTCAGATGGCATTGAACGCCTCTGATAATGCAAGTTCCTCCAATAATTACAGAAATTAATAATGCGTAAAGAAATAACTCGAATTTCATTTTGATTCCTCCAATAGCTTTTTGACGGATTCTTTTTCTGGGCAATCTTTGATTAGGTCTCGCATTACAAGACATTTTATACAAGAAAGTAATGTTTCGTTTTTATTGTTTAACACAACTATTGTTATATCCCTCTCATCAATCTGGTCAATTGCCTGACAAAGAAATTCCTGGAGAACTCCGATTTTACGACAATTTTTAACAAATTCTTTTTTAAGTTCCATTAAACGAATCTCCCTTTGCTATACTTGTATTCTTCAATCTTCCTGTCGCGCTGGTAAATCGTTAGACCATGCTCCTTGCGGTATTTCTGCATTTTTGTGAGGGTGTAACCGAGGTTTTGAACATTGGTGCCGCCTTCGGCAATTCTTGGAATATCATTTGTTGGCGTCATTTGCGCTTTTCCATCCAATATCATACCAGCAACCACTACAAGTTCCATCCGCTTTGGTTACTGTGTATCCAAGTTGTTTTATTGCATCCAAGGCTTTTTCGCGAAAAGCTTGGTATTTTGTACCGTCGATATAATCTGGGAAATGCACATACACTTTAGCGTAGTAATTTCCTGCTTTTGCAGATTTTTCTACTTCTTCAGAAATTTCTTTTTCGACATAATTGACGATGTTTTCATTTTCGAATGATATATTGTAAGCTTGTTTTGCATTCATTTTTAAACCTCCCAAGTGATTACAAAGTAAAGTTTTTCAGGTTCTGCACCCCATTCGGGGCGACCTTTGCCGATTTTGATTTTTGGATTGCGGAGTGTTAATTTTGGGCTATTGGATTGATAACCGTTGCGTAAAATGAGGAAGTCAAAATTTTTGAATTGAGGATGCTGTTCAAATTGTTTGTTGTACCAATAGAGTCCACCAGCCTTGACCTTATCCCATCCGTCGAAAAATCTGGAACGATAATAGTCTTTAATTTCGCGGTATTCTTCGAGTTTTTCACCAGATGCAATTTTTGAGAACCACGGTTCGGCAATTGTAAGTTGCAATGTATTGGTCATAATTGAGCAAGCCTTGTGTCGCAAATTCTTATCACATTTTCCCAGTATTCTTGACCCTTATCGTCTTTGACCGCCTTGCTATCGATTGACATCGATAGCGCGTGAGTAATTAAGAGCTTTATTTCGGTTGCATCCATCTCGCTTATCTTCTTTGATGGGCGTGTTATGTAGAGCCTGAATCTTTGTTCGCTGATGTTCATTGCAAACCCTTGTTTAATAGTTTCAGCTTTTTCCAGTGTTCCGGGTCGATTTCGCAAGATGTGCAAATCAATTTCCCATCTTTCGCAACGCACCACTTTCGATATCCGCAAATGCTGCATTCTGTGTACTGCTTTTCGGTGATCATGGTTAAAGATTCAGTTTGGTTACTAGGTTTAATTGTTCTTTTAATTTTTCGTCATATATTTTGTAAACATCTGTTATTGCTTTTGACAAATATTGCTGGAGAATAATCAAGCTTTCTAATGTGAAACGAGCATTGCGGGCGTCTTTCCAACTATCTTTCAATTGCAAAAAGTATGCGTAGCTTTCTTTGGTAGCGCCAAGCTGATTCAAAAAATTTTCGTTGTCGGTTTCGTTCATTATTGACCTTGATTTTTATTTTATTTGTTTTCTTTTTGGAAAAGGTTGCCCCTTGCGTCTTGCGCCGCTAGGGGCTGTGAGCTTAGCCTTGCGGCTTAGCTCACTCGGAATCCTTGACGAGGCGAACCGAGTACTGGTAGTACTCGTCGTAGTAGTTCGAATTCATGCTTGCGCCTGTATTGAAGCTCCGGTAGTACGCGTAACTACTATGGTACTCTGTGGCCGTCCAAAAGTAAGCGTTGGAGCCAAGACCGTAGAAACTGCCATCGTAGTTGCCCGCAGGGAGCGCGGAAAAACCGAAATCATCCGTACCGTTTCCGTCGTCATCCCAACCGCTTGTAGCCTTGAGCTTTGTGCCGCAAACTTCGCGACCGCCTGCGTTTGCAGCAAGGAAATCCCATTCAGCGATTGTCGGCAAATGCCATCCTTTGATTTTTTCCGCAACGCGCTTGGCGGCATCCCAGGTGTAGTAATGTTCGCCGGTTTCCTTGTTAATCGTGATGCCGTCGCCGCCATCATCGATGGCGAGGTTTTTATTCATCCAAATCTGGTCGCCAATCTTTACGGTTTTCGGTGAGAAATCTTCAGCGGGTGCAAACACTTTTTTGGTAGTTTCCGGGATGCTTTTGGGTGCTGGAATGTCGTATGGCGGCAATTCGCAAGCCAGTTTGATTTCTGTAATTTTCACCATTGATTTAAACTTTTCAAATTCTTCGGCGCTGATTTTGATGCTGGTGCTGGGGCGGAATTGGCGGATGAAATACTTTGTTTTGCCGCGATCTTCCTTGTACTGTTCGATTGCCGAAACATTTTCGAGGTTCAAAAGAATCTCGTTTCCATCGATGTCTTTTGTGATGATGAAGTTCATTATTTTATCCTTTTTTGATAGTGGTTGGTTTTGAAAAATTTGCCGCCGGGTGCGGTGTCTATGCACAAGATGAGAAAACGGGAGTTTATGTTGTGTGTTAGTGTTGTGGCACTAGGGAATGTGCCTGCACCCATTGGCTTAATTCTATGCGCTTTGCGCCAAATCCTTGTTTCCCTTGTACTGTTGGAGTTCCTTTTCAAGATTCTTGATTCCGCTGGTGAGCGTGTCAATTTCCATTGTGCTGTCTTGCTTCGGAATTGCGGCGATAATGGAATTTGCCCTGTAGAGTTTGCTTTTGAGGTCAAGTACTTGCGTTGCAAGTAAGTTCCGTTCAATCATCAAGTTATCGTAAGCGTGATGCCACTTGCTCACTTCGCCTTCGAGCTGCTTGATGTAAGCTTTCGTTTCTTCTGTTGTTTGCATTTTTCCTGATCCTTTTTGGTTTTAGTGGCACTCCGGGAATCGGACCCGGAACAGGTAGTGCGGAAATCGTTAAAACCGCCTTGCCTGCAAACCGAATGTGCCTGGTTGTTCTAGGTCAACGCACCCTTTTCGGCACGCTCGAAAAAGTCTCGCAAGCCGCGCATCTGTGCCTTTGCGTCTTCTAGCGCATGGTGGGCGTCCTTGTTCTTTTCTGCAGCCTTGACAATCGGGAAGATGTTCTTGATTGTGCGGTAATCGTACTGGCACCAGTATTTCCACGGGAAATGGAATCCGTAATGCTCAAAAAAAGCCTTGAGGATCGGGAAGTCAAAATCAAGCCCGTTGCACCATACCTGGAATCCGTCATCCTTGCCCATGCGGAAATTGCCATAGCAAAAAGACTTGAATTCGCCAATGCTTGTCGCCGGGTCATCGCTGCCGCCAAAAGCTTCGGTAAAGACATCCTTCGGCTTGTTCGCCCACCAGTCAATAGTCTGTGCGTCGTCTGCAAGACCTTCGTCGTGCATCTTGGCGGCGTCAAGGCGCTTGTAAAATTCGACCTGCTTTCCGTCCTTGTCGAATCCGAAAGCACCGATAGTGAGGACCCTGCAACCCGGCATCTTGCCGGTCGTCTCGATGTCAATCATCAACACATTGCGCATAGATTAATCTTCTCCATTTTCGTTTGTTTCTTCGGCGTCGTCGCCGATTTCTTCATTTGCTTCGCGTTCAAAAGTTTCGCGGTCCGCAACTCCAAAAAATTCGCGTTCGGCTTCGCTCAGCCCGCACCAGGATGGCGAAAGTTCTTTGGCAATGAGCTTGATAAAGTAGTCGCCAAAGTCTTCGTCGGTTTCGCTTTCGCCGATGTGCTTGAGGTAGCTTTCTTCGCTGCCGTCTTCAAGCTTGAACTCGTGGCCCAGCATGCTCAGCAAGAGCGTCTGGCCTTCCTTGCGGATCCCTGCAAAGACTTCCTTGAGCTTGCTGTGGATTGCCATGCGTTCGTTTGCGGATGCGGTCTTCCTGATTTCGTCGCGGCGGTCGCTGTCCATCTTGTTGAAGATGTAGCGCCAAGAGTTTGTATCAACCGGGTCTTGGTCAACATAATCTTCGCTTTCGTCGCCGTATCCTTCGTGACGGAACACAAATCCATATTCGGTGGTGGTGTAGTCCACCCAGAAAAGAGGCTTTTCGCCGCTGGCGTTCTTTTCGTTGACGAATTCCTTGTCATCTTCGTCTTCGGTTTCGGTGCTCACCCAGCCATGCCATTCGTTTTGTGCATTGCTTGCCTGGTCTGCCGGTACTTCCTCGTAACCATCGGCAATGAGCTTTCTTCTGATGCTTTCGGCCTTTTCCTTGACCTTGCCTTCGAAGCAAGCGCGGTCGAGGCAATAGCTGCACTGCACATCGCCAAATAAATCTGTCTGGTGGTCGCTTCTCTTTTCGCAGCACTTGCAGACTTTCTTGGCGTCGAACGGTGCGCGTTCCAACAGCGGGCGGGCGTTCATGATGACGCTTTTCAAATCTTCCGGGCTTTTCCAGGTGGCATATTCAAGGTACTTGCTCACATCTTCCGGATTGCACATTGCCAAAACTTCGGCGTGGCCCAAGTTGATGCGACCGGCTGCAAGGTAGCTCATCGCCTTGTCGCCAAGCTCCGTGATGCGGCGGCGGCCTTCGGCCCATCTTGCAGACTTGCCGAACATTGCACCAATTTCAGTGCGGCTCTTGCCCTGTGCAAAGAGCTTTGCGACGGCGTTCGCCTCGTCAACGGCGGTCATGTTCTCGCGCACGATGTTTTCTGCGGTGGCGAGTTCGTAAGCGGCGCTGTCGCTGATTTGCGGCAACACCTTACAGGCAATTTCCTTGAGTCCAAGTTCCTTGCAAGCACGCAAGCGGCGGGAACCTGCAACCACTTCGTAACAGCCATCTTTCCAGCGCACGGCGATTGGCTGCAAAAGACCGCTCACGCGGATGCTTGCCTTGAGATCGTCAACGCTCTCGATGCAGGTGCGCGGGTTGTTCGGATTTTCCCGGATCTTATTGAGCGGGATTTCTTTCAAGCTCTGTTCCATTCTGATTTCCTTTTTGTTGTACCTTTGTTCAAACTTTTGTATAATTTGTTCGTTCTCGTCAAAGAACTTTTTGCCGGGGAACTTGATGCCTTTTCGGTGGCAGTACACCCGGCATGCCCGGACGGTTCGGCCCTTCGGCAAAATCCCGAGCATCAAAAACTTCAAGTCCGCGTTGGTCCAGTTGTACATGATTCACCCCTGTATTCGTTGTGCTTCATCATGTCAAGCTTGACCGCCTTTACCGCCTCTTCGGTCATCGTCGTCTTGATGCCCGAAAGCCATCCGCAAGTTTCGACAACCGCCCTGTTAGCGCCACGACCGCAAATCTCGATCTTGTCGATTCGGCCCTTGTCGATGAAAATGCTCACGACATAAGTGCCAAACTGCGTTTCGCCCTTCAACCGCCTCACTTCCATTACACCGCCCCCTTTTTGAGCTTTTCATAGCGCTGTTCAAGGGCGCTCTTCGTGCGTTCCGGGAACTGCTTCTGGATTTCGCGGAAGCTCAACTTTTGGACCTCGTGCATGTAGACAAGTCGCTTATCCTTGAACACGGTCCAGTAATTTCGCTTGCGGTTGCATTCGAGACCCGCCTTGCGGATGATAGCGTAATAAGTCTGATAACCACCCGAAAGCCCGATCTTGTCCTTGTATTCGCGGAAAATCTGGTAAAGGCTCTTATCCGGATTGTCGTTAAAAACCTTGATTAGTTTGTCAATTTTCTCTTGCGGAATCTTGGCGGGAGTAGTCGCCGTGAATCCCAGCAAGCCGCGCAAGAGGTCGATGATGTAGATGCGCATTCCCATCTTTTTGCCGAGAGCCTGGGCAGCCGTGCGGTCGCCTTCGAGCTTCGGCAAAAGCTCCTGCAATTCCTGTACCGTGTAAGTGCGGTTGCCATACTTATTGACCTTCTTTCTCATTTTCGCACCCCTTAGAACGGCAAATCTTTTTCGGCAGAGTAGGCGGGATTTTCGTAAACGACATCGTTTTTCTGCTGTGCGTTTTCGGCGCTTGCGCCGTCCTTGGAGCGCTTTTTGTTGGTCAAGTACATGCGGTCAACATTGATGCAAAAGCCCGTGCGGTTCTCGCCGTTTTCGTCTCGCCAGTGCGTGTTTTCGAGCCTTCCGGAAATGCAGATTTCGTCGCCTTTTGCAAGATGCGTGGCGGTGGCGTAATTGGCGCAGCCCTTGCCCCATCCGATGACCGGGATCCAGTCGATTGGGCGGTTGCCGTCTTCGTCCTTGTAATCGCGGTTCACGGCGATAGAAAAGCGGATGCACTGCGTGCCTGAATTGAACATCATGATTTCCGGATTTCCGCCCAGGCGGCCAATTATCGTAACAACATTCAATGACATTTAGATTCTCCTTCAAATTCTGGTGGCATTCTTAGCGGCTGGCTGAGCGGGTTCGAGTCCGGGAGCAGCCTTGGCGATAGTGCCGGGTTTTCTCCCGTGTGGATTCCTGCGTAATTGTACGCGAGAATTCTTGTCGCCTTTTTGATAAATTCTCTCTTGCCGCCATTTGCGCAACATTCAGGCGAGCGCCCAAGGATGTAGTAGGAATATTCCTTTGTCCATCCCATCTTGATACAGAGCATGTGCAATGCCTGCATGTAGTTGTGACGTTTGATGATGTTGAACGGATGCGGTTTCATTTTGACCTCAGATCATGCTGCCTGCGATTAACAGGGTAATTGCGGATGCGCCCGTGATGGCGTCTGCAATAGCCTTGCGGAGGGCCTTCTTTACGCTGTGCGTAAAGATGATGCGCTTTGGCTGGTACTCGATATCGTGGATGTCAAAGTTCATGCGCTCTCCTTTGTGAGGCTGATGGCGAGGTTGTTGATAATTGCGGTTGCTTCGCTTTGTACTTTATCTTCATCAATCGGCGGTAAAATTTTTTGTCCGTTTGCGATTAAATTTTTGTAGATTTTTGCGAGCTCTCTGAAACTTGGCAATCTGCGTAAATCTTCATCGTCTTTTGCAGGCAACCAATTAAATCTTTTTTCCTTGAACATGCCGATGTAGCGATTTTTCAAGCACCATTCCATTTCGCCGACATTTGCTGCGTGTGGGAACATGTCTCTTTCCTTTTGCATTTGGTGAACGTCGTCAAAAAGGTCACGAAGTTGCTTTGTGCAAATTGGCAATTTATTTACAAGTCTCTTGTTTACTGCCATTTCTTCGTCGCTGAGCGGAATAGCGCCGTATTTGAAGCGGTCTTCAATGAACAGAAACTCAATGATTTGCAAGCGAAGTATTCTGCTCAATCTGTTGACTTCTTGCTGAATATTATCCATATAACTCCTTGAGTTGTTCAATTGTTAGACAGTTGTCGTTTACTTTGCTTTCGTGGTTGACTGATTGACCTCGAATCATTCTTACACGGGCTTCGCGGTCAATTTCTGCAAAACTTTTGTGTCCACGGCTTGCGTTTTCAAGACGCTTGTCAAGCAACTTCGTTTGCTTTATTTTGTTGTCAACCCAATTTCCCTCATCGAGAATCTTGTAGTGATCTTTTGCGGCGTACTCTTCGCGCCAATATTTTGCTCCGTTCTTTTTTTCTTTTGCTACCTTGCTAGGCAGGCTCATGATGTAGTTTTCTAAAAACTTTACAGCTTTATCAAAATCGTCGCCATAATACGCGCGGCGCTTGGCTTCTTGTGCTGCGGTCAGCTTGACAAGTCCATATTCTCCAAAGCTTTTTTTACACGGTACATCTGGGAAAAGGTTTGGTTCGGCCACCTGCTGACTGATGGTGTTTGAGTTTTGACAAGCAGCCGAACCCGGTTCACTAGAGCCTTTTTTATTGATATAATATTTTTCGTTTTTTGCTTGGCATGAGTTTAGTTTGTTTGTGGCTTTGTTGAAAAGTGCAATTACACGGCTGTCAACATCGTTTTTGACGCAACCATCTTCTAAATCGTCAACGGCTTTTCTGAAAAAGGATCCAAGATCCTTGTCGTCAACAAATGACGATGCTATTTCGCGAAGTGCCTTAATATCGACTATGAATTTGGTTGGATTTTGCATTTTCGGCCTTGCCATTCGTTATTAGCCTTGCTTGATGGATTCCGACGAAAAGCTTGCGAGCATATTTTTTAGTGCATCGATAATGATTGACTTTGTGCTTGTTGGCTCTAGTCTTTTTTCTCGAAAAACCTTTATTTCCTTGACGATTGGCGTCATTTCAGCGGGGAGTCTTGCTTGTACTGTCTTTGCCATAATCATACCTGTTCTTTGTATCAAAGAATTTAGTTCTTGATACGAAGAATATAGTATCTGAAAGAAAGAAAAGCAAGTATTTTTTTCTTTTTTTTAAAGAAATAGTCTTTGTTTTTGGTGTGAAGTGTCTATTTTTGATTGTATGGACGGATTGGAAAACAAATATTTACAAAAAGTCAATTTAGAGGCCCTGCAAAAAGAGACCGGATTGACTCTAGCTGAAATAGCTGAATTAGCCAATATTGGTCCTAAAGTCGTCTATAAATGGCGTTATTTGCATAAAGATAGCAGCCGTCCAGATTACAACACTATTGTTAGATTGTTGTTAAAAGGCGCAACCGTTGAAACTTTGTTTGGCGTCGAGTACAAAAGGCCGTCGCCGCCACCAACCGCCGAAAAATCACAAGACCAGATAACGCCCACCGACCTCAGTTGGGCGTTTGGTGAGGCGATGAAGCTTCTCCAAGAGAAAAAAGCCAAAGAGCAAAATTCCGAAGATAAAAAATGATTTTAAAGCACTTTTGGGATATCGAAAAAAATTCCGCTCAATTCCGGAGATGTAGGACGGCTTTTTTTAGGTGTGCAAGTTTTGTTGGAAATTTCTTCGTTGTTGAAGCTAGAATGATTCTTATTTTTGCTTTCCAAAAATTTGCGCCCGCCTCGTGTAGCTGCATAAAAACATATAGCTGGATTAATTGTCATAAATACGAATGTAGTAGATTTAATTTATTGTAAGTTTGTTTTTGTACCAATTCTTAAAAGGAATTACTTATGGATTCTTTAATGACCGCTCAGATACTTCGCGATGCTCAACAATTTTATAGCGATTCATTTCAAGATTTATTGTCTATATTTCTTGCCCTTGTTGCAATTATTGCTGGGTGGAAAATATGGGATTCATACCAATTTGATAAAAGAGTAAAAAAATTTGCTAGGAAGGAAGCTTGGAAAATTAAAGATGAGATGCAAGGCTATTTTGATGATTTCAAAGTGTATGTGAAAATAGCTCTTGCAATTACAAAATTTCGTGATGATGGTCCGACAAAGAAAAATTTGGAAATTCTTGTGAGCCAGAATTGCGAGAAAATGTCTGAAGAAACTGTGTGCGCATTGGTTTATGCGATTCGATATTGCATTGAAAATATTGGTGATATAGATATGTATTTGGCTAAGCGTGTTTATGATTTTGTTGTTCCTTTGTCAAAAAGACTAAATACAAAAGGACATAATGTGATTTATGGAGCTTTAGCTAATCAAATATTAATGCGTGTTAAAGATATTATTGAAAAATCATCTACAGAAGATTTCTTATAAAATTTCTCTCGATTATTTCCACGATTTTCCGCATTGCGGTTGGCTGCTTGCCTGGGTCTTCAAGTGATTTCCGGGCGAGCGCATAAATGAGCGCTAGGGCTTCTTTTGTGGTCATAATGCTCCACGGCGCGTGTCGCCACGCGTCTCAAAATATCGGTTGATGTGATGGGGTGTTATTTGTCCGTGTCTTTTGGCAGCTTCCCTAGACTGCTTTTCGGGATTAAAACCGTCGATCCCGGACCTGCCGGCTGGTAGTACTCAATATGCCCTAGCTTTATCCAGCGCCTGATGGTTCGCAGGTGTTTTCCGGTCGTGAGCGCAAGCTCCTTGGGAGAGATATACCCGTCGTGTCCGGAGTGCGGAGGCTTCACGGCGGGCAAGACATGTGGTGGGTCTTTTTCAAAAAGCAGATTCTTCATAGTATTGTCCTATTTTTTTAAGATTTTTTTAATGATTTTCTAATGAAATTTAACTACAAAAATCATAGGATGCAACTAGTAAATGGTGGCAAGTGGTGACAATGGAGGGCTTGCAGTGCAACGCCTGCGATAAAGCGGTTTTTCGGGCGTAATTTCGGAGCATGGGCGCAATGTTGCGGACCATAAAAAAGAGGCTCTATTATGCCGATTTACAACAACAAAGATGAAAACAAAAGTTATGCAAGCACCGGTGTCGGTACGACCGCGCTTGTCCTCTCCTCTGTAGCAACTGCCGCCGTGACCGGCCTTATCGGTGGTGGCAACGGCCTTGGCGGCCTTTTCGGCGGTAACCAGAACCCGGCGAATAACGCCACCTACCAGCTCGCACAAAAGGACAACGAAATTGCCTTGCTCAAATCCCAGCAATACACCGATGGCAAGTTCATGGCTCTCTCTGAACGCCTGGCAAATACGGAATCTCGCATTATCGCGCTGGAGACTGCCGCCCCGCTCCGTGACCAGATCATCACGAACGGCCTTGCGAACCTCTCCGAAAAGGTGAACGGAATCTGCACCTACTGCGTGCCAAACCGTGCGCTTAACCCTGGCTATGGCCCGGCATTCGTCGCCCCGATGCCCCCGCCTTTTCCGCCCATTGCCCCGCCGGTCAGCGGTGGCACAACCACCACTCCCGCAACGACCAGCGCTGCTGCGTAAGGTGGTGACCAATGGTGCCATTAAAAACAGCGATGGACGGCGTGTTGTCGTTCGCCGCAAACGATGTCTTGCCAAGCATGCCCAACAACCTTAAAAAGTTTGGCGCATACATGGCAATCGGTGCGCTCAAGACAAACCCTGAACCGGCGGTGCGGCCTTACATGCCGTTCTTGCAGATGTCTGGGATTGTCTCTGACGATGGCGCGACGGTTGACGAATCGAGACTTGCAACGGCGTTTTCGGACGCGTTCGCCAACATGCCTACCGTTGACTTTCTTGGTTTTACCTTCTCGGCTGATGATGCGAGCAAGCTGATTAGCCGCATTTCAAAAGGAGCCTAACATGGACAAGGAAATGACGACCTTTTTCAAGGACGCTTTTTGCAATCACCTTAAAATCATCAAAGGTGAGATCGAGCAAAATGCCGGGTGCTTCGTGAGCACCCAGATGCTCGATGATACGCTTGACTGCATCCGAGGAATCAAGGACTTGCAAAAGATTGACGCCGCAACGGTGTAAACTTTTGTAGCGTCGCTTATGGATCCCGGCCTTAACTGGTCGGGATTTTTTACATTGTGCCTTTTTCGTTTGATTTTCGCAAAGAAAAGAAAGAACCAAAGAAAAGAAATTGTTACTTATTACATCAACCTCATTATATATATATACTTATTTATTATATATATAGAGCAATTTTTCAAAATTTCAACTTAAAAACTTTGTGTAAATTGGCGAAATTTAAGTAAAAACGGCATTTTTTGAGTTTAAGATGTCTTAAATTATTTATTTAAGACGGCTTAAATTATTTAAGATGTCTTAAATTATTTAAGTGGATTTAAGTGACTTAAATCGAGTTGTAAAGCGTTACTTTATAGCTGAAAGTGCAAGTATTTTGCCAAATTCATACATTTTGTATCGTTTTGCGGATATAGTTCGCAAAAACGGGCAGTTTTCTTTGCGTGCTGCCGTGAATCCTCATGAGTGATTAAAGGCCCATACGCGCGTTTTGAGCCCGTTCCCGCGTCTTTTGCTTTGTCGTTAGCGTGTGTAAATCGGCGGTCCTGTGAGCTGAATGTGTGCAAATGCCAGCCATCCTTGAGCGGGCTTGTCTATGGACCGCGCGCGCCGCCGCCGGGTTAAAGGTTAAAAGATAAAGCGTCCGTTTTCCGTTTTCTGTGCCGTTGCGGTGGCCCTGCGTTGGTTGTGGGCTTGCTTTCTTTTTACCTGTACTTCTTTAACCTAAAATATTTAACCTTTGCTTATTAAGCGTTAAGCCTTATTCTATAAGGGATTGGCTATAGTTGCACTTTGATTTTTACCTTTGATTTTTACTTTGCGGTTTAAAAATTTTACTTAAAATCTTTTCCGTTAAATGGCTTTGGTTTACGGTGGATGCCCCGGCGGGGTACACCCCCCCCAGGGTCAAAAGAGTTGCTAGACCCCCACCCCCTCCCTATGGGGTGAGTCCGAGGCGACGTGCCCGCCTCTTGTTTGGATTTTTCATTTGGGTTAAGTGGGTGGCCCTTTTCGTGTTGTGCCGTTTTTTAACCAACTTTTAACCGAGTCGGTTACATTGGGGGTTATGCGCTACAAAGTGACACAGCATAGCTACCCTGATTCGGATTTGATCACGGCGATGGAACTCAGCCGCATTTGCGGCGTTTCGCCGGCTGCCATTACCAAAGCTCGCGATAGCAACCGCATCGATAGCTACGATAATTCCGAAGGTAAAGAGCGTTATCACCGCATTTACACGCCAAAGCAGTACGCAAAATCCAAGGATCGTCGCCATGTGACCACTCCGACGCGTGGACAGATGCGGTCGGGATTTGACAACCTGACGGCTCAGGCGGTTGCGCACCGCCCGGAGTTTGATACTGGTGCCGTGCCGCCCGTGATGATGGATGATGACACGCCTTTTGACCTTGGCGATGCGGCGCGTGAGCGTGTCGATTTGGCTCAGGCCAAAGCGATGAAAGAATTTTATCAAGCTCGCCTTGCGAAGTTGCGCACCGCTGAAATGGAAGGCCGCCTTGTGCCGAAGGCTCAGGCTGCAATTGCCGTGTACCAGCTTGGCGCGAATGTCCAAGACAAAATCATGACCATTTACTCGTGGTTGGCACCCGAAATCGTCGGTTACTTCAAGGACCAAATGATTAAGGCTGGAGCCACTCAAGAAATGGTGCTTGCTGCAACCGGCGACGCTGACCATTATGTTGGCGAAAAGATTCGAAAGTCATGCCTTACGGCGTTGAAAGATTTAACCAGCAAGACTGAGGAAAACATTCTTGATGGTTGATGCGGTTGCAATAACGCCTGCATTCAAGGCGAATATTCAGCATGTAACCGACAATCTCTTGTCGGGGCTTCGACCGCCTCCAGAAATGACCATTTCGCAATGGGCCGAAGAAAACCGCATACTTTCCGGAAGCGCATCAAGTGAACCTGGGCGATGGCGCAATGAAAGAACTCCGTACCTTGTCGAAATCATGGACGAGCTCAGCCCGCAAAGCCCGGCTGAAGATGTCGTGTTCATGAAGGGCTCACAGGTTGGCGGCACTGAAGTCTTGATCAATGCGATGTTCTACTACATCAAGCATTGCCCGTCGCCAATCGGCGTGTTTCAGACGACGGAACAGACTGCAAAGCGATTTCTGAAACAGCGTGTAACGCCTGCCATAACGGCGATGGGAATGGCGGACCTTTTTTATGGCGACGAGATGTTTCACAAGGAATTTCCGGGCGGGTCCTTGGTTACAGGGTGGTCAAATTCGCCGTCCACTCAGCGCTCGGCACCGTTTCGAATCGTGTTCTGCGATGAAATTTCGGAGTGGAAAAAAGACTGTTGCGGTCAGGGCGACCCGTGCGAGCTCATCAAGCGAAGAACGACCAATTTTCCGCGAAAAAAGAGATTCTGGAACTCCACGCCGGGCATCGATGGCGAATGTCGAGTTACCGAAAAATTCCGTATTGGCGACCAAAGACATTACCAGGTGCCGTGTCCGCATTGCGGAGCGTTGCACAAGTGGGAATGGGGCAACATCGTTTGGGATCGCGACTCCAACGGGAATCACTTGCCGCATACCGTGCGCATGAAATGTCCACATTGCGGCGAGGAATACGGCGAACATTACAAGACTGAATTGATGGCGCAAGGCCAATGGGTTGCTGAAAATCCGAACGGCGCTTATCCAAGCTTCCATCTTAGTGCGCTTTATAGCCCGTTGGGGTGGTATTCCTGGGAAAATGCCGTTACAGACTTTATCGAAGCTCAGGGCGATGTGAACAAGATGAAGT
>Ga0310786_10005414_pt1 | contig 17336 bp, 9 predicted proteins | sample AusTroGonzalo_MG_FD_203881 | JGI IMG/M metagenome (GOLD analysis project Ga0310786, IMG submission 203881) | Bovine rumen microbial communities from tropical cattle in Woodstock, Queensland, Australia - Gonzalo_03 (v2) (version 2) | ecosystem: Host-associated > Mammals > Digestive system >... | reverse complement strand
ACAAATACACATAATTTTCTTCTCCTAGTTGACCGATTTCATTACCATACTTATCATAAATTTTGCCTGTTTTCTGGTCGATTCTAAACAAGAAATTACCATCAGCATCTTTCACATCACCTTCACGACTCAACACTTTAGCCAAAGTCCCATCCGGATTAAAGAATAACTCATCCTCACGCGATGCCATCCAACCGATTTCTTTACCTTCAAAGTTATAGGCTTTATCTTCACGACCGGCAATAAATCCAAGGATTTCATTATCAACACCAACGACTCGACCCATAGCATCCACACGACCAAACATTTTGTGTTCTTTGTTAAACACAGGGCCACGACTTCTCAATCGACCAATTTCTTTTCCGGAAGTATCCAACACCATTTTATCATTTTGTGCGCAACCAATTAAAACGCCATCTGGATTAACAACCGTTGAATCTGGCAAGACTCGTCCGACAAAATTCCACGCTGTTGTTTCCAAACCAGTCACAGGTCCATATCGTACAGAACGACCTATCTTTTTGCCTTGAGTATCTTCAGCCCACTCATCTGGTTGCATACGACCAACCGTATTTCCTTGCCCATTCACAACTTCACCATTATGGGTTGTTTGCCCGATAACTTTACAATTATTCACAACCAAACTATCCGGGATTAAACCACCAATATCTTTCAACTCATGATCACCCTTAACCGCCCCATTGTTAGCCACAGGCCCAACATCTTCACCACTTGGGGAAAGAACATGTGCATCACCATCCATCACACCCAAAACTGTATTTTGTTGAGAAACAGCCGTTCTGAATGGCAAAATCACACCTTCAAGTGGCCGTGTTTTACCCAAAATAGTTCCATCATCCAATGTTTGGAAAAGGACTTTATTAGAGGCATCGATCACATCACCTTGCACCGTTGTACGTCCGATAACCGTTCGTTCATAACTGAATGGTACACCTTGAGACGCCAGATGTCCGACATAAGGCATAGAATTATACACTTCCGGTTCGGAAACACCAACCGCGGAACCATCCGATAAAATCCGTCCTTTAAACACATTTGAAGCACCTACCAAAGTACCATCTGCTGCCACCGCTCCTACTTTTTTCGCATAGTCATCAATTACGGCTCCGGTACGAATCACTCCTCCGGCCCAGATTGTTTCCTCAGTTAAAGCAGAATCAAAAAACATCCGTGAAGCAATTTTTTTACCGGTTTTATCTACAACGGCACTCAATGCATTACTTCTACCTATAATGGCACCATTTTTATCCACAACTAAACCTGGGGCAAAAATACCACCGTTAATCGTACTGGAATTTACATAAGTAATTCCCAAACCAGAACTTTGTGCCTGAACCTTCCCATCTTTTGCAACCACACCAGTAACATCCTCTACTCCTAATGGCATTAAATTCACACTTGTCGCATAACCGGTCGGCACAGCACAAGCCATAACTTTCTTATTTGTATCTACAACAAAATTATTCATCATTAAATCGGCAACACTTTTTGCCGTACGAGCACGATAAACAGAACCATCCAATGATGCCTGTCCCAAAAGTTCTGGATTGGTTATATTACGAACAAACAATGACTGTGTCCGTATGCGTCCTACCAACAAGCCATTTTGGATCGTATAATCAGGCGCCAACACAGCCCCTAATGTTTTTCCAGACACAGACACAACATTTCCCACTTCATTAACAATACCGGAAATTGTCTCATGCACAGAGGCGGCCCCTAATGGCACATAACCGCTTGAAATAACACCCGCACCGTCTTGGATTCGATTATCTGCGAACACACGCCCAACCACACCAGAAGCATTGGCAATTTGTCCATCTGCCCGAGTCCATCCTTGCAATCCCTTTGTGACCGATATACCTAAGCCAACCGGCAACAAACGCCCTTCTGTTTTAAAATCAGCCGACATCATAAAATCAGATGGTCCTATGGACAAAGAAGTCGGGCCTGTAACCGATTGAACAATACCATCAACACCAACCATTCCTATAAATTCACCTTGAGAATTGACCACGCTTCCTTTACGCACAACTGTTCCAACAAAATTACCATCGCTATCTAAAACAATTCCATCGCCCATCAATACACCAACATTTTGACCATCCGCATTTACGACTTGCCCTTTAAAATTAACCCAACCAATAAAACGATGATTTGCGTCAATAACCATTGTGATCGGCACAGCCTTACCACCTAAATGTCCATCACTAGACAACAAAACTCCAAATGGGGAAACACTTCCCAAATAATTTCCTGTTTTATCATACGCAGCCAATTGATAAGCAGTATTATCCGATTTACTCGTCGCTTTAGGAATAATCGTCCCAATTACACCTTCTCCAGAAACTAACACTGACATAGGCATCCACACGCGCCCCAGCACTCTGTTATCCGGCGTCACAACCAAACCATTGGAAAGTGTTTGGCCAATACGCGTTCCTTGAGATAACACATCACCTTGTTCATTTGCCAAACCAACATAACCTCCCAATGCCGATAAGACGACTCCCGTCGGAGCCAAACCACCAAGCAAAGCATTATCGCTTCCATACAAAGATCCATCGGCTAAAACCTTACCAATGTTAGTCCCCTCTACATTTACAACTTTACCATCAGCATTCATCCGCCCCAACAATTTTCCAGCCAAACTCACAAAACCAGCATCAGAAGGAATCAAGGCCCCCAAAATTTCTGTTCCATCAACATTTAGAACAGTCCAATCCGGCATCACGCGCCCCAATTCATCACCACTTAAATTTTGAACTGCACCCAATAAAGCATTATAGGTTCCCAAAATAGTCCCATTGGCAGAAATCACCACACCATTAGGCGGCATAAACCCAATCAAACGCCCTTCTTTATCGGACACCCAACCATTAAAGGAAATCATACCCACTTCATCATTGCGTTCGTTATAACATTTTCCCGCCAATGAAGTCCAACCAGTCGGTTGACCGTTATCATCAAAGATAGCCCCAGCCCCACGACCGGCTCCAGCAGATTGACCTACAGAACTACTTCCATCCGGATTAATACAATCAATTACTTTGCCTGTTTTATCAACGATTCGGCCATCGTATCTTGCGCGACCGGCCAATGTTCCATCAGCCGCCAACACAGGACCTGTCGGCGTTATCTTACCAATTTCACGACCTTCTGTATCAACCGCCTGACGAGACATGTTAATACATCCGACAGACATTCCTTTGGTATTAACCACCTGACCTGTAACAGAAATCACACCCACTAAATTACATGCTTCAGCAATAACAGTTCCGCGCGGGACAACAACACCTATTTTGCTATTTTGCTTATTGATTGCATAGCCATCCGAACGCACTTTTCCAATAGGTTGTACCTCTTGGTTCATCACATTTGCATCTGGATATACAGAACCCAAAACACCGCAAGCATTACTGGTAACTTTTCCTTTTTGCAGCACACCACCCACATTTTTCTTACCGGCAGAAACAACACCGTTTGGAGCAATACACCCAATTAAAGAGCCTTTACCATCAACTGCTTTTCCTTCAGAGTTAACAAAACCTATGATTTGACCCTTCATATCAACAATCACACCGGCAGAAATTGCTGAACCAAGTTCATTGAAGTTTGTATCAACAACACCACGATCCAACATCACTCGACCAACAACCTGGCCATACGAGTCCTTCACTTGACCATTCAAAGCAATTGTCCCATAAGAACGACAACCAGTTCCAACAGCAATTCCCTTTGGCACAACGCCTCCGATTAACACGCCACCATCATCCAAAACAAAACCATTTTGTTGAATATGTCCAATTGTTTTTTTACTTGAATTAACAACCGCACCAGTAGGCAAAACACCACCGATCAACTCACCAGACAAATCCATCACCATTCCCCAATCGCGCAACATACCGATTTGAGCACCAGACCTATCCACGACCGAACCGTCTACACGCAAAGTTCCAATTTCGCCATCTGTATCAATAACACGAACACCAGTCCCTTCCTTTGTGACTTCCGTTTTACCAATGACAGTACCTTGTGCATCCAATACAGAAACCAATGGAAGTGCTGCGCCTAAAATGTTGAATTCGGAATCGACCAAAGTATCGTCGCCCAACAACCGCCCGACCGTTTTTCCATCTGCATCTACGACGGTGCGACGATCAGAAACACGTCCCAAAAATTTATTGTCCAAACTCAATGCAATGCGTTCAGGTTCAACAATCACAATACCACCAGTATCTGGGTCCATAGCGATTTCACCCTTTACTTCAACTTCCTTGCCATCAATCAAAACCTTGCCATCTTTAACTTCAACTTCTTCACCAGTAGCAAGATCTACACCTTTACGCGGCACCACAGGTTCAGTCTCTTTTTCGATTTCGCAACAAACACAATCTTTGGAATCCGTCGAACTAGCCTTTAATTGAATCTGGCTTCTTTGTTCACCAAATGGCCGTGGAGAATCTGTACGCCAAACAATTGTCAACATATTCTGTATGTTTCGAACCGTCACAGGTGTCCATGTCACCTTCAAAACGCACTCTTCTCCAGCGTTCAATTGAGTTTTTTCCATACAAGGACCTGATAAAACAAAACCATTGTCCGTATTTTCGGCCAGATATTTTTGTAAAAAAACAAGTGGAGCATCTTCGGCACGCAAAATAACACTAGATTCCGCAACTGCACCTAAAATTACTTTTCCCAAATCAACTTCCGACGGCGTAATAATCAAATGGGCAGCTTCCGATTTCCAATCTGGAATACCTGAATCCCCATTGTTGGGACCATCTACCGTAGATGCGACAGTAAAAATATCCTGTTCCTGCTGTTGTACAACCGGCGCTTCTTTTTGTTGTAAGGAACAGAAAAGCACGACAAACAGTATCAAAATAATCAAGCCCATAACGGATAATAACCAAGTTGTCCGTTGTCTTGACTGTTCTGATAAGCTTCTCCGATTTTCCGCCATTAGTTTTCCTTATTTAATTCGCACCACCGAGCATGAATAGCCACGACGCCCTAACTTCCGACACAGCGCATCTCCAGTCTCCGCATCTTTAACCGTTCCGGCTCTCAAACGGAATAAATCCGCCACTTCACCATTTGCAGAAGCATCAACGGAATAATACGGATCATATCCGGACAAGAGGTCTGCATTTGCTCCATAAATTTGCTCCCACAATTTTTCCAAATCTGCGATATCAGGAGCTGTACCAAATTCTAAGGCAATGGTTTCATTGGCCGCAACTGGCAAGACAGCGCCTTTATCGGCCGTTATCGCTTCGACTCCAGCATAAGCCGGCGCATAATTCACTGCAGTTTCTGGAATAGGACGAATATCTTGCCATGTTCCACCAGCAGCGCAACGATTTGCACCTGTTTTATCAAAGCAATACGATGCATACGGATTTAGTCCTCCCGTTTCGGTCGCGAAGCCTGTATTCACAAATCCGCCACCATTTTGCATTGAAGCATACGGGTTATTTCCATGTAATATGGATCCATTATGCAATGTCACTTCTGGATTAGGCATATCGCCAGAACGCATAGGCAATTGTTGCAAGTACGCATGCGGCTTTTCATTAAATCCACTGTAATCTGTATATTCCAAACCAGCGGCCGGATCGCGTCTCAATTTAATACAAATCACCTTTTGTCCGTTACGCAAGACCAAATCACCAATTGCTTCAACAACAATTAAACGGCTATTTGCACCACGCGTTCTAAAACCTACAGGCACTTCTGTATCTTGAACTAATAAATTGACAATAGGCCGTTGCGTCATTGTCAACGCCTTCGGGCCCAAATCAATGTATGTGAAAATATTATCTCTCCAAACATTATCAGGAGCAATATCAACATCATCCGGATTAGGCAAGAACATATCCAAATCAAATTTCAAAGCCTCCGGATCCATAGGAACACTGTTTTTCCATTCATCCGCGAGATTGGTTGCCAGTGCAGCATTCGGGCCACCTTTGCCAGCAGTTCCCGCAGAAAAACCTCCCGCCATGTTGATCGTCGGCATAGATGCCATCGTTGATGTACCATTTCCTTCGCGCATTTGTCCACCATCGGCCACAGGAGTCCATCTCGGCCCTACCAACACATCTACAACAGATTGTGTAATTTTGTCTGTATTAAAGGTTTCACTACGCAAATAAAAGACATATCGATTACCCGAACGACCAAACAAAATCATATTGCTGTCCACACCAATATATGAAGGTTCAGCATAGATCATAATCGAGTTTGGCGCTACAACTTTACCATAAAAAGATTCCGGAGAACCAATGTGAGCATTCTCTATCAATTCCCAAGCAGGCAAGTTAATTAAGGTCATCATACCTTCGCGCACACGCACGGGCAAAACAGTATCGGGGGTCCAGTTATACTTTGAATAACCAGGTTTTGTTTGCCCGGCACCCATATGAGCCAACGGGTTGTTCCACGCTTTTTGTTGCATACCCAAAGAATGAATATAATCCAAATTAACTTCGTCGTACTCTCCCGCCGTTCCGGCCACAGCATCAGCCAACTGTGCCGCCTGTGGATCCGCCGGTAAATTTTGTGCAATTGCAGAAAGAGAAATAACAGAGATTGCCCCTGTTAATAAAGGTAAAACCCCCTTAAAAAATACCTTCTTTTTCACTTGTCCTCCTTTTTTATAGACACTACTTTCTTTCAGATTATCTAAAAACAAAACGAAAGTCCAGTAAAAAAATGAGTTTTTTAAGTTTTTTTAAGAAAAAATTTTATTATCCAAATTAAGCAAAAACTACCTGATTTTATTATTGTTGTTTAAGTGGCGACAAACCGAATCTGGTCACCGTAAAACCAAGCGGATTCTTCAACCTTTGGCTCCACAACAATCCGGAACGCGTCGGCCTAAAAACAATTTCCACTTTTGCAACAAAATACTTCAACTTTGGCTCTTCAGACGATCTGTTCATATCCTGAAATTCCAATTTAATTTCCCACACATCTGCCGCACCTTCTGCCGCATTACCTTGACTTGCTTTTTTGGCCGACAAAATACGCACAGTTCGCACCAAATTATCTTCATGTGCTAACTGCAACAACTGCCGTGCTTCTTGCGTAAATTGTGAAAACACGGAATCCACACTCATCCAATAAACAATACCATCCTCACCCCATCGTTCTTCCAATTCTGTCAAATCAGATCCCATACCAAAGCGAGCCAACAAATACTGACGCAACAATGATTCTTTTAACAAATCAGAATCTAAAGTCTCCGCACTTGGGCGAACAATATTGATCACTTGATGCTCTTTGTCCTGAATTTCCAGATAGAACGGCTGCACCCGCATCACCGGCGTCACATTGGCCAAAGCAATCAACAAAATGATATTACAGATAATCGCCAAAACGACCATAACCACAAAGGCTCGCGACATCCATAAATATCGCTCTTCTTGCAACACCTCACGCGCAGAAATTTTGTGATGTCCCGGTTGTCCTGTCGTTTCAGCAGCCATTTAGGCCCCCCTCTTTAAGAGAACCACTCCGGAACTTCGGGGGCTTTTTTCAACTCCAAACAAGCACAGGGCGATTTTTTCAATTCGGAATACTCTGTTCCGATACCAACAGGAGGCTTTTCATACACAGAAGTACATGCCGCCAAAACAACACCGCCTAAAATCAATGCCAACAATAAAACCTTTTTCATTTTCATTACCTCTCTTATTACACTTTTCTACTCTAGCACATAAAAAATAAAATTTCCAACAAAAAAATCAATTGGTCGCAGATTTTTCTTCTGACTCACTCACACGCGTAATAACAAAACCATTCGGATTACCCATTTCTTGAACCATTAAAACACGACTGCGCGTATAAGCAAACTCTAAAAAGGCCGTTTTGCTGATCTTACGCCATTTGGATATTCGATCAAATTCATACAAATCAAAATCCACAGAATAACGTTTAGCCTGCCGCTCAACACGCCGCACATCCACAACACGAGGGGGTTTTGTAGCAACAATTTGGGCAATTTCTGCTGGCTTAGGCATAAACGCATTATATGCTGCTGGGGAAGATAAATACGAAACAATACCACCTTCTCCCCAGCGTCGTTTCATCTCTTCCAAATCCGGGATAAGAGAATAGCGCATTTCCAAATAATAGCGCACCAACATATCATCCACGCGCGTCCACACACCCGCATCAATCGGAACAATCTGGCTCAAATCCTTAAAGAACATAGAGTTTTGTCGAACAACTTGCGCTACGACATGAATCTGAATAACTGCCTGAAAAACAGTCACTGTAACGAAAAAAACCAACACCCACAGGATCCAACAAGAAACCATCAACGAACGCGTCAAATACCACGCTGGCTTTGCTTGCTGGGCCATTCAACTCTCCTTGTCAATTAACTGGCTTGACACACACTGAAATCAAAGTCAAAAGCCTGTTCCATATTTTCGTCAATAAAATTAAACGCTTTATCAACCAACTCCTGGACCATAGCACGATGAGAACGGCTTTCAGCAATGCGTTGATCAACCTCAACCGCATTTGTCGGTGTCAAGTACACCATAGCCTCTTTATCCTGCTCCAAAGCAACAATCAACAACTGTTGCTGTTGTTGAGGAGTTTGATAATCCAAGTTCTGCAATTCCGAGAACGCTTCGGGGAATTGTTCTTGCATCCGCGCCATAATCTTTTCTTTATTCATAGAACGGGCTTCACGCTCTTTTGCCAAATCTGGATGTGCAGCATCCTGTTCATCCAAACGGACAATGTACGCTTTTGCCTCTTCAAGATAACGCTTTTTTGCCTCTTTCAACGCTTTACGCACAGCCAAAACTTGTGAACCTTTTGACAAATCTAAATTCGGGAAAGACAATCCCACTTCCTCAAGTTGGCGTGAAAAATCACTTTGCATCCGTTTAAATGTAACACCCAACTGCTCTTGGCCAACTTTAGCATTAGTCAATCCCTCTTCTAAATCACCCATTTCTTGCAGTACATTATACTCTGTATTTCGAGCCATCGCCTTTGGGGCAACACCAGCAGACTTTGCAATGACATCGCCACCATATTTACTACCGTTCTGGAAAACATCTGTCATCACTTCACTTTCAATCTGGGCCTTGCGTTTATTGCGCTCATCCCGCTGTCTGATAGATATAGGGACAATGCTATCTTCATCATTTTCAACTTCTTTGGGCATCGCTTGTACGCGTTGTGCATATTCCTTACGCACTTTTTCCACCATCTCGCGTGGATTTTTAAAGCGACCAGCAAAACGCTGTTCATTACACTTCATCAAACTATCAAAATACTTCTGCATTTTTTTAGTTGTAACACCTAATGTACGCATTGTATCGGACAATTTCTGCAACTCAGGTAATTTGTTGAGCAAATTGTGTGCAGATAAGGCCCTATCCAACGATTCATTATGAGGAGAAAGGAATTTTTCAATATGTCCTATTTCAACCTTCACCGTTGGCGTGACACCATAACGCGCAGCATTTCCACTCCCGACGGTCAATGCGCCTAAACAAACAAATAAAAAGAATATTTTTCTCATTGTGAACCTCCGTCTGTTGCTCCAGCATCTCCTGTGGCTAACTTAACACCTTCTGTCTGTTTAACCATGGGTTTGAATTCCAATTCCAAAGCCTCTGAACGCGTCTTTACACGTGCGGCCACAACACTAAGTTTTAATTGTGTCAAAGCCCCATATAAAGCCCGTCGACTAGCCTCTGCCGCCAACGAAGATGGCAAGTTGTCATATTTTGCATCAATCTTAGCATCTACATCCGCCAAAACATTTAACTGTTTTTTCAATTCCATCGCTCGCGTTAACGCCTTGATTGAACGTTGTTGGGCACGATATATCAAACGCAAATTTTTCTGCGTCACATTCTTCAAAGAACGCTGATCTTCCGCAATTTGTTTGGAACGATATTCAAACAACTCTCTTCTAGAAGCCTTTTCTGGGACCTTTATGCCCTCATACTCTTTCGCATCAAAAGACAAAGAACCAAACGCATGCGACGCAACCGCTATGTTTTCGCCCATCGTTTCTATAATTTTGTTACGAGAAGGCGGGCCAACCCACTTATCCGTCACATGACCAGCATCACCAATTAATTGCGCAATAACTTTATTGGCATCTTGCAAAAATTGTGTTGTTGCCAACTTCACGCCCGAAACAATCAACCCCATCACATCCGGCGCCACAACAAGAATAGGCGGCCACTTTTGACCAATTGATTTGATACAAGTTGGACATGTCTGATCTTCGAAAAGATACTCTGTGTGTGGACCTTTGTCAACAACCACAGGAACAAAAGTTTGACAAGCCAACAAGAAAGATGTGTAAGCACCTTCATACGCAGGATCTTCAGGTCCACCAGTTGATGCAGTAGCCAAAGCCGTGGCACAACGCGGACAATTGGTTGCCTTAGAATTTGCTTCACTACTCTTCGAAATGAACATCTTTTTAACCAATGATTTTATCATCCCTGTTATGGTAAAATCTCGAAATTTAGCACCAAAGGCCTGAGCTATCGTAGCCGCCGCATTAATTGTCGAATCTACCGCAGAAACCGTCCCCAACCCCATATTAATTTTAGCTGCCGTATCGTCATTTTTACGATAAGTTGGATTATCCTCTTTCTTATCTTTTGCAATAACAGCAAAACCAAGTCCCAGCACCAATAAAATAACTAAAAACTTTTTCATTTCATCCTCCTCACGATTCCTGCTCTGGATTATCTACCATAGAAATTGGCTGAACAGATAAGAAACGAGCCGCCTCCAATTCCATCATCTCAATTTGCAAAGCCAAATCCACCAAGAATGCTTTGTTAATAGCCTTCCAACTTTGATCTGTGCCGGACACAATTCCAATAGATCCATCGCCGTTCAACGCAGCCACCACAGCCCCAATATCATCTGATAACTTTTCTTGAACCGTATTAGATAAACGAGCATATTCACGCCCTAATGTCCGCAAATAATCATCTCGATTTCGTTGAACTTTTTTGCGATTCTCACTTGTATTTTCCGCATCGCTAGCGATGAAAAATTCCTTCATAATAATTTCACGCAACCGAGTAGTCAGAACCGTATCGGTCTGAGTACTTGAACTGGAACCATTTCCGCCATTTGTATTACCGGAATTTTCCCCACTGTTGCTACCATTATTTTGGCCACTTCCAGAACCATTACTATTGGATCCATTAGTATTGCTTCCATTAGTGTTGCCTCCATTGGTATTACTCCCATCGGTCGAACCACTCGAACTGCTCGAAGAATCAGAGGAAGTACTGGCTGTCCCCAAAATTGGTTTAATTTTATTATTCAACTTCGTGTAAGGTGAAAACATTTTCTTATCAAAAATCTTTTCTTTTACATATTGAAAGGCAGAAATCTCTAAATCACTGGCGGCAGTTCCCGTACCTTCTGCAACTTTATAAGATTCTTCACCATCTATCAAAGCATCTACTTCCTGTTGATGAGCAAGAATCTTTGCAACCTGTTTAGGATGTTTATGCAAGGACTTCAAAGTCAAAACGGCTCCCGTCATATTACGTGTTGGATCCGTAACCGACAACGGGGCCCAGGTGATCCAAGGTTCACCGTTCGGAGGGCACACAGCCCCAACAGTGGACGAAACAAAAAGCCCCAACAAAGTACCTATTAAAAAAGTTCTTTTACGACTCACCATCTTTATCTCCTCTCACAGCAGCTGCCACATCAACTTCTTCAACCCCGACAGTCGCCAAATTACGATAAGATTGAGCTGCCAAATCATACGCGTACAACTCTATCATATCAACCAACCTTTCAGATGCATAGTTAGAAACAGAACCCATATCAGAAACAAAATCAACCAATGTTCTATCTCCATTAATTTTATCGATCAGCCCTTGCAATTTCTTATAACTTTCATCCTGATTTTTTTGGAAAAAAGAATCCGCTAAAGTCGATGCACCTGTCGATGCTGTCATTAAATCTTCATTTTGACGGTCTACAGCGCAATCTACTGGACTACATTCATTTCCCTTTTTCCCATTGTCGCATTCACAATCGGCATTGGCTTCTTCGCTATCGCGTAAAAATGCACCATCCGCAATAACCGCTTGCGCCTTTTTAAAATCTGTTTCTTTCTTCTCAATAAGTTCAATCAGCATATTCGGAACAGTTGCGGCCTCTTCCTCTGCGGCCTTCACCATTTCTGCGGCTTCTTCATCCGTCACCGTATCTTTACCTGAAGCACCTGTTGCAGAAACACCATCCCCAATCATACCAATATTCTTTTTTATTGTTTCAATACCTTCTTTTGCACTAATAATCGTATCCTTACGAGAATATTGGATAGCTAAAAACGCGGCTTCCACCAATGCGCCAATAGGATCCTGAACCTGGGAGGTACTTAATCCACCAGCCGGAAACACAACCTTTCCATATCCCACGCTGGAACACAACAAAAAACTACTCATTACGACTGTTAATAAAAGTTTTTTACGCATCTCTCCCTCCTAATCAGCAACTTGTTGCAATGCTGCAGCAGCCTCATTAGCCACCAACTGGCCCAAAACCATATTCAATGTGTTCAACCGTTGCGCCAAAGCCAGATCAAAAGCCGTTACCAACTTAATATTGGCAACCAATCCGTTCCCTTTACCAACAAGTTTGGCCATTTCTTCACTGGCAGCCGCCTCACCTTTCACCACAACCTTCATCAGGTGAGCACGTGCGGCTCCGGCCGTTGCCACTTTCTGCAAATGAGCCTCACGACGACGGGCTCGTAGCACTTCCAATGCTTGTGCAGTCAGGTTTTCTGGATTCACGCCCGTGTTTAAATTTGCATTTGAAGGAACTGAAGTTGAAGAATCATTTCCACTAGAGGAACCATTACTATTTCCATTGCTATTGCCACCACTTCCATTTGATGATCCATTCGATTGCAACTGACCCGATGAAACGGTTCCGAAAGCATCTTGAATCTTAGCCTGAGCACTCATAATTTCATCCAAAGTTTTTGGAATACTCCCCTCGGGATCTTCCAGTGCCTCCAAACCTGTAGTTTCCAAAGATTCAACCAAAATCTTTGACGTATTAATAAACTTATCTTCTGTCTTTGACTCTTCCAATCCTTCCGGCTCAGCAATCTTACGAACAGCAGCCTGCAAATTATCGTCAAGATCCTTCCACTTTACTCCAGCCTCACCCGCCAACCAGAGGGCAACTCCATCTACAATCGCACCCGCAATATCTAAATTGAAAGAACCAATTCCAGGAGTATTTCTCACTGGGGATGTATCGGGGCAATACAAAAACATACAACCTGGCGTAAAAATAGCTGATACAGCAGCCGCAGCAATCGTCACATATGCCGTCACTTTCGTAAATTCTTTCTGCTGTTCAGCAACTTTCTCACTAGGTGAAGCATATACCGAAACCGGCGCAGTAACCACAGCCCCCAACAAAGTGGCTGCACAAACGGCACTAATTATTTTCTGATGAAGTTTCATCTACAACCTCCTGTTCACTTAAGATTCTTGCGCCTTGAATACTCATTTGAGCCCCAGTCAACGCTGCTCCACGCAAGGTTTCCAACAAAATAAACCGGCTAACATCCTGATTTCCACCAAGCGACCCATTTTGTGTCAAAACTGGCTTCAAATCATCAGTAAATCCTTTTGCGCGTTCAAAGAAGTCCTTGGATATTGCATTCATACCTTCGGACAATTGAATCGTCCTATTCACGGTTTGACGCAACAATTCTTCCCGACGACGCCTAATTTCTTTAACATACTCAGAATCCACATGCGTAGTTTGTGTTGTTGTGGAACCAGTATTACCTGTACCTTGCCCTTCCGTTCCAAGGCCAGAACCTGTACCCAATTTTGGTCCTGTCTCCTCTTCCTCTTTGGCAACACTTTCGCTTAAGTTGTTTAAATCCACGGCACCCATCTTCAACAAAGCCGACGCATAAGTCGCCGCACTAGTAATTCTGCCAGTCAAGCCAACAGAGTCCGGATTAGCTAATGCTGTCGGTTCTACTGGACCAACGGCTTCACCAATGTCACCGGCCGCGATTTCAACATTTTTCGTTTCGTCGAACTCATTGTCCGTCTTTTTCGTGGTAAGGGTTTCTAAAACCAACTGGACAAGATCCGCCACTTTTGCTTCATGCGGAATATCCGTCTTCTTAGATATCTCCATATTGGCTTCTAAGGTACTTTGATCTGGTAATTTCTCTCCATTTGGGCCTTCAGTAAAGGCATTAGAAGTCTTATCTGCTGCATTTCTCAGTGCGTCTTGTTGATCCTTATTAAGACTATTTAAATAAGCTGCCGCTGCATCTGCATCCGCCGGTGGAAGCCCCTTAAAATCATCTGCTGTATAAGGCCCCTCTCCGTGGTTTAATATAGCATTTCGAATAGCTTCACCTTCTGGCGTATTTGACATAATACCGTTATACACCACATTGGCGCCAGTAACCTGCTGCGGATCTGTAATGGGTTTACCCTCATTATCCAAAGGCGTAAAGGTGCCATTTTCACCATTTCCCCACACCTTTCCATCTGTCAAATCTTGTTTAGCACCGTTTCGACCTACCTCAGCTTTTTCAGCATATGCCTGCTTCAAATCCCGCAATGCATTATCTTCAGCTATTAAGGCCGCAGCAGCATTCTCCTCATTAGCCTTCATGGCATCCGAGGCTGCTTTCATTTCTGCTTCAGCCCGCTTATATTCGTCGGTACCTTTCTTTGCTCCGTCCAAAGCCTTTTTGGCCGCATTATACCGATCTTGAGCGGCCGCCAAAGACCCTCCTGCTGCCTGCTCATAAGCCGCACGCGTTGTTTCATTCGGATTAGCAAGGTAGGCAGCCCTTGCGTCATCTACTTTTTTCTTCGTATCATTATAATCTTGTTGTGCCGCATCATAAGCAGCCTTTGCCTTATTATATGCGTCAGTCCCTTTCTTCTGCTTATCTAACTCTGCTTTTGCCTTATTCATCGCGGCCTCTGCTGCTGCAACTTTTCCACCATACGTCTGTGAAACCTTTGCCTTAGCCTCATTATAATTTTGCCAAGAAGTCGCAAAATTGGACAATGCCATACCTAACTCAACATTTTTACTTGCCGGGTTTACCTTTATTAATGAAACGGTATGACCTCCAACGTTAACGACCTCAACCATCAATCCTAAGTTATCCAACTGCTTTGAAAATTTACCATCTGGACTGGCATCATAATAAAATCCGCTTTTCCCAGGATCCACATCACCAGCCGCTGCCCGATTTGCGTCATTTAATCCATAATAGGTACCCAGCGCCGGATATTTATCATCCGAGATACCACTATACTTCAATGTATCCCATAAAACTTGGCTGTGGGAATCCAATGCATTCGTATCAAAAATACCATTTGTATTGAAATATGCGGCACTTCTTGCAGCATCGGTCATTGAGTCGGTACCAAAACCATGAGTGGCATCCCCACCCATAGCGTTTAATGCTTGCATGGCCTGAAATGCTGCAGTCGAAGCCGCAATTCTATCCTTCAAGGGCAACTCTTTATTTTCCACTATCGCAGTATTTCTTATCATTGCGGTTCTGTTTTTTTCAAGATCAGTGTTTCCGTGATCTATCTTAATGTCTGGAACATCACCTGGCTTCTGCGGCACACCGGCGAAATCGGTATTAATAGAGCCCTTTGTTTCCGCTGCAGTTATCAATCTTGCACGATCATCCTGGCTCAAATTAATATTGTGATCTGTTAAATATTTACCTAAAGCCTCCGCGTTCCCTGCATTGATGAACTTGGCAATATCAGTCCGCTCCTTTTTATCCAACCAACGCTGCTTACCATCTTCTCCCGTTACCATCCCCCAAGTCAAAATACTTTGAACGTTCCCAACCTGGTCCTTAAAATTCGCAACCTGTGTTTTATACCCTTCTTCTTTCGCCATATTACGAGCATCGATAGTTATCTGAGTTGGATGCAACCCCAACATGCCAGAGTCTGTCATTTGCAAAAGTTTGGGCGAACGGCCATCAGTATAGGTCATAGTATACTGTTTGCTCTGAGGATTATACTCCAATGTTCCACCATCTACCGATTGAGGAACAAAGGATACCCCATCCAAAACCTGTCCATTTTTAACTGCAACAGGCTTTCCATCCACTAACTTGATGGTTGCCCCATTTATTTGCTGCCCGTTCACATTATACACAACATATGTATTATCGGGACCGGCCGGCTTAAAAATAGAGGTTCCCGCAATATATTCCCCGCTACTAGCATCAAAAACAGCCCCTGTATACGGCTTACCATTGATGTTAATTGTACCCGTCGTTGGATCATATGTTCCGACATGTACTCCATCCGTCACCCAAACTGTCTCAGGTAACTTTGCAACCTTCTCGTTAAACGCAGTATTTGCCGCAGAAACAACATCTTTGGGAAGCATGCTTGCCGAAACAACCAGCGGGCTCCCATCCCTGCCCTTTATCGTATAACCATCGGGGCCTCGTTCTGCAGAGGTCACATTATAAACAAACGTTTGCGTGTTGGTATTATAGGTCATTCCTTGTGACGTCGCTATTTTCACTTTTTCCGCATCACTCAAACTAGCAACAGGTATGCTTTTATATCCAACAGTGACGGTTGTGGGCAAACCCGTCTTACTGTCTGTGTTCACTCCAATCATATTCGGCGTATAATAATACATCGTACCATCAGCTGTTTGCATAGTCTTAACCTGCGCTTTAGTTACTTCACCCGCAATGAATAACGAAAACTGCGTGTATTTATCAAGGTCAGCAGTGCCTCCACCCCATGTACCACCACCGTCAAACCTAACTGATGTAGGATTCTCAGGGTCAATCGAGATTGATCCTCGATACTTATCTAGTATCTCCTTGGGCGGAATGACAAACGGCAGGGCCGTCCCTTCATAAAGCATTGGATAACCATCAGTAATGTCCGGCTTAGGAGAAAAGACCTGCACTCCTTGAGCGGCAATTTTTCCGTTTTTATCCTTTATCGTATACGTTTCTCGAATCATCAGCTGACCATTACTACCTCTCGTCCAAGTAGCACCGGTCATAACTGTAGTGGCAGATTGAATAGCGGCAACAACCGTCTTACCTGCTTCCATATTAAACAAATTATTGTAGAACCCATGACCATCAAGATAATCCATCATAGTCTCACCATTGGAGTTACGAAATCCCCCCATGGTCAACTCAAATGTTTCATTTATATTCTTCTTGGCAACTGTATAGGTAAGCACTGGCTTATATGTACTTTCATCTCGTC
>Ga0310786_10005413_pt1 | contig 17343 bp, 13 predicted proteins | sample AusTroGonzalo_MG_FD_203881 | JGI IMG/M metagenome (GOLD analysis project Ga0310786, IMG submission 203881) | Bovine rumen microbial communities from tropical cattle in Woodstock, Queensland, Australia - Gonzalo_03 (v2) (version 2) | ecosystem: Host-associated > Mammals > Digestive system >... | reverse complement strand
TATTGGATGATAGAAAGTATTGTTCATTCGTTCATATTGGTACTTATACTCAAAAATATTTGCTGGCCCCCATGATAACTGAAAGCGATAACCATAGTTTTCAAACTGTCGTATGGAGTAACCGTTATTATAGGCCATTGTCGGAAGGAGAAATTCATAATAGAACGAGTTATTTTCTTTCATGAAAGACTCCAAATCCATTAAAAACCGATGACTTACATAGAAGAGCTGGCTCCACGAGAAATAGATATTCTTAAAAGGATTATTCCTGATATAGTTTATTGGCCAGTGTTCCTCTGGACCACCCAAAATATCTGTAGCTATGTGCATATAATCACAATCAGCCTTGTTTACAGACATTAAAAAAGTCCTAAGGTTTCCTGAGAGGACGAGATCGTTTTCCATCAAAAGATAGTGCTGATAACGTTTGTGCTTAATCATATCCAATAATGCCATTAAGGGATTTGGAAGCGATTTGTTACCACGAAGAAAAAAATCATTTAGCTCTTTCGAATTAAAGAAATAGAATGTAAAATGAGGATATTCTTTAGCATCAAACATGGAAGATGCACAATCATATAAGATGATAAAGTCCATAATACCACTTGTCTCTTGATTTAAGAAAGACAGATATTTAAGTACACCTTCATCAATTTTATGAGTAATAAGAACCAAACAATTTTGAAACATACTTGCACAATATTATAAACAAGTTATACAAAATGGTTTCATCTCTGTCACGATATAGCAGCTGATGAGTCGCTCAGCCAGGAATGCAACAGCACGACATTGATAGTTTACATCATCGTATCGAAAATCTCGCCTTGCTTTCTCCATATACTTTTCAGGATCCATATTCAGTCCATTCTTCTTATCCCATGCAAATAAGATTGGGAACAACCATTCGCAAAGCTTCTCGAAATCATTCCATTGCATGATGAAACAGCAGCAAGGAATAAACACATCTCCATTTAAAAGATATTTTGAGTACTTGTTATCTGTACCATATTGTTCATTTAAAATATCTATGGCATCGTACAAATCTTGATAATTATGCGCGACTTTATAGTGTTGGAATAAGGGACTGCCATAATTAATGACCATCACTTGGCATTGGTCTTCCTCAATCTCAAAAGATTCCTTAAAGATTCGCCGATAATGACAAAAGCCAACCTGCTTGCTTTTCTTTTGATTCTTCCATACATAGTACATTGTTGTAATCTCTGAATAATATCTATTCAGATGATTAATATTTTCTCCTTTTACTGATACATCATTACCTTTAAACAGGTGAATGGTATCAGTTTCCTTTAATCCATACTCTTGGATTAGCTTATCATCGTGATAAGTGAGCCAAATTTTCAGTTCATCCATTGTTCGTCTTTTTAGGGTACTCTATATTTATCAAGTATATTTAGCTGTTTCGCGAAAAACTTGTCAAATACTGTTTGATTTGACATTCTAACCATGGTCATACAATTTTCCGATTCTATATTTGTGAAAATATTCAAACTATCAACAAAAGTAAGACTAATAGGATATTTTCCTTCTTTATTGGCAATACTCCCAAATTCTGATATTTGAAAAGGAAAAGAAACTCCCTTATAGTTCACCTCTGCAATCTGGCCAGACTTTAAAACCAAAACACTATCAATAGGAAGATATATTACGCCATGCACTTTTCGAGTCTGCTTTTTATTGACAACCTCGGCAATTTTAAACAAACTTTGGCCAGCTTTAACAATCATATTTCGTTCTAACACATCTGTTAAGTAGGCACGACCATCTACCTTACTAGTAAGATACATGGTGTCAGCAGAATGACAAATCATGGCTAATGTATCGCCCTTCTTCACATCCCTATTCAAACCATTTATTACCCACGCCAACCTGCCATCTATTGGCGATTCTACACATTCCATAGGCACAGCAGGAAACAGTTTGGCTGTTGTTGTCAGCTGTTCTGGATACGTAAGAAAGGAACTTAAAGCAAAAAAGACAATTACGAGCATCAGTATGACCGTAATACCACTCTTTAGAATTATTCCAGGAGGTCTACTCATTAGTTCTTGTACCTCACCACTTCGAAGTTCAATATTTGAACTGTTCTCCTTTGCGTCTTTTGGGGTTTCAATATTATTTCCAACCACGCCCGCGATTATTAGCTGAGGGGAATCCTTCTTTTGTTTACTCATTACCTAATTCCAATTGATTCTTAACCAATGTATAATAAGCGCCTTTCATCATTACAAGTTCTTTATGAGTTCCTTGTTCAATGACATGGCCTTTACCCAAAACAATGATATTATCTGCATTTTTCACCGTGCTGAGTCTATGTGCAGAAACGACAACCGTTTTACCCTTATAAAACTCTTGAAGATTGTGCATGATAATACTTTCGTTTGTGGCATCGAGCGAATTAGTGGCCTCGTCGAAGAACATGAATTCAGGATTCTTATAGATGGCTCTTGCTATCAACAAGCGTTGTCGCTGACCCTGGCTGACACCACAGCCTTCCATACCAATCTTCGTATTATAACCCATTGGTAGTGAAGAAATAAAATCATGGATGTTGGCCATTTCAGCAGCATGATAGAGTCTCACGAGGTCAACTTCATCAGTTGCCAAAGCGATATTTTTGGCTATGGTATCACTGAAGATGAAACTTTCCTGCATTACCGATCCTGTCAAACTACGCCACACATGAGGATTAATTAGCTCAAGATTGATGCCACCAATGGTAATCTGTCCTCTATTGGGTTTATAGAAACCTTGCAGGAGTTTAATAAAGGTAGTTTTTCCACTTCCACTTTCACCAACAATAGCAGTTACCTTATTTGCTGGAATCGTAAAACTCAGTCCTTCTACGGCATAGTCTCTTTCTGCACCGCTATAGCTGAAGGTTAGGTCTTTCACTTGTATATCTCTGCTTTCTGGCAACACAGATAGTTTATTTGCAATGTCTTGTTCTTCGTCTTCTTGGGCATGAATCTCGTTCAAGCGTTCCAGACTGATTTTTGAATCCTGATAGGAATGTGCAAAACCAATAAAATCATGTATGGGTGCTGACACTTGGCCTAAGATATAAGTGAGCGACATCATCATACCAAGTGTCATGTCACCATGAACCACAGAATATGCAGCGATAAACGACAAAATGATATCCGTCGATTTTGTAAAAAACACAGAACCTGTCTGTTGAATCTGTCCAATGGTCAGTCCCTTTACACTAACCTTGAAAAGATTGATTTGAATATGTTCCCATTCCCAACGCTTCTGTTTCTCACAATTATTCAGTTTTATATCTTGCATTCCTTGAATCAACTGGATGACATTACTCTGTTCGTTAGAGGCCAGATAGAAGCGTTTGATATCCAATTCTCTCCTATAACGCATAAATCCAAGAATCCACAATACATAGAGTGTATTTCCCAATAAAAAGATTATGAGAATCTTTAGATTATAATATCCAAGAATCGCTCCAAAAATGATAAAGTTCGTTATGGAAAAAAGTATGCCTATGGAATTTCCCATTAAAAATCCCTTGATTCTTCCATGGTCACCTATTCTTTGCATGATATCACCAGTTCTTTTGGAATCAAAGAAGTTGAGTGGCATGTGCATTAACTTGATTAAGAAATCTGATATTAAGGAAATGTCGATTCTTGAATTGATGTGTAGTAGAATCCAACTTCTAATATATCCCACACTTAACTGGGCTATGAAAAACATCAGCTGGGCAATCAATATTAAGGTAATGATATTCATGTCTTTGCCTTGAATACCATAATCAACCATTGCCTGGGTTAGGAAGGGGAATATGAGTTGGAGCAAACTACCCACCACCATGCCCATAAAGAGTTGAAATAAGAGCCCTTTGTAGGGAAGGAAATACTTTAAAAATGACGTCAAGCTTTTCTTTGATATTTGTATTTCGTCCTCGCGTTTTCCAAAATCTACTCCTGGTTCTATTAAGAGAACAGCACCACATTCATTCCCTCCTCTTTTGGTGCTTATCCAGCATTTTTTGAAGTCCTCTTCATTATATGTCATCTTCTGATGAGCAGGATCGGCAATGTATATTCTATAACCACCACGCCATCTTTTCTTGATATCGTAACAAACCACAAAATGGTTCTGATTCCAATGCAGGATACAGGGTAACATGGCTTCATTTGCTAACTGTTCAAACGAAATCATGGCCCCCAGCGTCTTAAAACCTATATATTCTGCTGCATCGCTGATTCCCAACATTGACACTCCTTCTCTAGAAATGAAGGAGTGTTTGCGCAACATCTCTGAGGAGTAATCCTTACCATAATAGTTAGAGATCATTCGCAGGCATGACGGTCCACAATCTACCGATTCACGCTGATGGAAAAATGGAAAAGACTTTACTTTCACTATTTCTTTGCAGGCTGTTTGTTAAACTTATAGGTAACAGTGAAGAGCCAGTATGATGGGAGGGCAATGGCGTGAGTCTCACGAATGCCTCGTTCGTTGACGACATAAGCCACGCTCTTATACTGATGCAGAATGTCGATGGCCTTGAGACTCAAACCAATCTTGTTCTTCAGGATGGATTTGGAGAATCCCATATTCCAGTCACATGTCAACTTGTTCAGGTCGTCGCTTGAATAGCCCTGACGCTTAAGCACCACACACTCCGCTTCCCAATCAATGGCAAGGGGCAATTTGGTTGACAGCCAGAAATCGCCCTTATAATCCCAAGTGTTGCGATAACCCATATCGGCCCTGTCATTCAGAGGCTTCCTCCAGTCTGCACTCAGACGGAATCCGCCTGACACACTCTTATAATAGCTTCTGAGTTGAATATGGGCATAGTTGTGCAGTTCATTATTGTCAATCTGCAGAGTCTTACCCGTTGCACCATCAGCAGCAAAGTTCTTGAGTCTCTGGTAATTGCTGTTCAGACTGTAGTTTATGGTTATGGGCAGTTTCAGGAACGATGCAAACTGCTGTCCACGAGTGGCAAACTCTAAGTTCCAAGTACCATTGATATTATCAGCTCTGTTGACGTATACACCAGCGTCATAACGATAGGTATTGACTATACGATTGAGATGCTTCGTGTATGTTAGGCTTTGTTGTAGATACGCATTTTTATTTTTGATAGGCGAATCCCAAGAAAGACTTGATTTCCATGTTGCTGGTGACTTCAGGTGAGCATTACCCTGATATATGTTGATGCGGTCAGAAGTAAGAGGAAGGGTTATCAGCTGAGTTGCTGCAGGAAGAGAGTAATTTAAAGAGGTAGCAGCAGTGATACCCCACAAGGTTTGTCGCCAGTTGCCACCTTTCCTTTTCTTTTGCGTAAAAGTAAATGTAGGTTCAAAAAACACAGGTGACTGCGTGATGCAGGTATCAACAGGATATCGGAAATAGTTTGTATTCCTATCAATGATTGACAAGGGGAGATTAATGTTTACCATCGTTTCCTGTTCTGTATCAGCATTCTTGCAATCATAGTAATAACTCATCCCCACAGTATATTTGTTCTCTGTCATCTTACGACGATAGCTGTTCTGCGCATCGATAACAGACGATGCCACATCAATGATTGTCTCCTTGTCATTATCGCGATTGAAGCGATAACCAGCATAGAACTTTAAATCTGTGTTGTATAGTAGACGTGAAATCTTGTACGACACATCGGCCTTTGCCCCCACATACGTGTCAGGACGGTCAATAGCCTCTGTGATATCGGTTTGAGTTATTCCTGATGTCCATGCCAGGTAGCGATTAAATCGGTCGGTCTCATCATTGATTTTCGTATAATCTATGCCTGCGTTGACTTCGAAGATATCAGTAGAATAAAGATTCTTGGCAAAGGCAAAATCTTGTGATACCCCATACTCTTTTGCCTTACTGCTTATCCAACGCTTGCGAGCACTGATCATAGAGGGGTCGTTAAGAGCTACACCCATGCTGAATAGCGAATCCAGCACTTCGAGTCCTTGCTGCCTGGTGTCAGCACCCGACTCAAAATAACGCTCTTGACTCTTGTCTTTCTTGCTGTTGAAGCGCAGTTGTGTGGTACTCTCCAGCCAGAAAGGTAATTTCAGGGTATACTTATTTAAGAGTGAAGCTCCAAGATTCTTGTTGGTCTGAGTATTGCTGGATACACTGAATGTGCTAGCCTCGTTGTGGAAGGTCTCTTGAAACTCATCCGACCCCCGTTCTGTCTTTCGATGATTCAGTTCCACCGTCAGCACATTCTTTTGGCGTTTATGTTCTGTCATCAGTTCGGCAGTTAGCAATTTGCTCACTGTTCGCCCCTCTCTGACCCCTTCAGAATTGGCATATCCGCTAAACGAATAATCGCTCATGTTCAGGTTGTTAGTACCACCAACAACTGCAAAGCGTGAGACATCAGTAAAACGGAGTCCAAACAGACGACCCAGATAAGCCTCCTCTGTTCCTGCACCCACCTCAACATTAGCCATATAGCCCTTGCTGTATTCCTTCTTCAGGTTTACGTCCATCACCAAGTCCTTCTTTGCCCTGTCATCGTGTAATGCTGCTGCCTTATCTGTTGTCTGGTCATACACCTTTATCTCCTTAACAGTATAATAGGGCAAATTCTCCAGCATTAGTTTGTTCTTGCCTCGAAAGAAGTCTTTTCCATTCAGCAAAAGGTTCTCTACCTTTTTGCCATTCACAAAAATCTCGCCCTGCTTATTCAGTTCAACGCCAGGCATCTGCTTAATCAATGCGTCCAGCATACTGCCATCGGCCACATTAAAAGCATCAGCATTATATACCAACGTGTCGCCACGATAGAACATCTTCACCTTCGTGGCTGTCACCACCACCTCGTCAAGCGTCTGATCGTAAAAGGAACCCTTACGTTTGACGTATATGGGAGGCAATTCGTATTTTGCATTCTTTCCTACATACTTCAGCGAATGAGTGCTATAATTAGATTGGTAACTGGGATGCGTTACTTTGATGATGCAAGAACGAAACGACTTGTCTCTTTTCACTTTAAATGTAAAACGTCCAGAGGAATAACCAATCAAGGTTTTGGCACTGTCCAGTATGACACTGTCTTTACTTAGCAGGTACACTTTGGCTTCCCTTATGCCTACATCTGTGAAACTATCACGGATGTAACCTGTTAAATTGAATCTATCAGCCTGAGCAAACACAGAAGCATGTATAGAAAGAAAACATGCGGTAATTGCAAAACGAAAAAGATTTCTGAACATATAAGCAATGAGATTATTGTATAATGATTTTAGCTGTGTTCCCATCCAAAACTCGTAAAGTCCTTTCAAGGAACACAGCTAGATAATAATGGTATAATTAAGATCGCCTGTCACATTCGCCTCCTGCAGGCCATTTACCTGATGGTGTTATACATGAACAAACGAAATAGCCATCATAATAATCATCGCCACAATACCCTTTATCGATGAATTCATCTGTTTCTGCATCATAAACATAGCATACTTCAGATGAGCATCCTAAGCTACTGCCGCCATTTATGCGACGCATTTCTTCAGGAGACAGCATAAATCCACTTTCATTAATTGTGAATCTTTTAATTTTTCTCATTTTTTTAATTTATTAAGTTACAGTCATGTAAATACCAAAAAGAGCTACTTTTCAGTTCTGGAGCCCATGACATTTAAACTCCAATGATATAATTACATCATATTTCATCCATTTCTTCCAAATCATTAATCTCATAAATTGATGGCAAAATGTGACCATTAACTAAGACATAGGGTGTCCTATTGATGTGATTGTCTGATGCCCACTGCTTGTGTTGAGAATATTCGTTTATTACACTATTATGATTGATATTAATTCCCGTTGACAGAATAAACTGATTGATATCCTGAGAAATATTGCTAAACCACTTGGAGTAAATTTCCAGAGCTTTATCCTTACCCAGTTCCTGATAGGCAGCAATGAAAAACTTACAAGCATCATCGTAGCCCGAACCAAAAGAAAGAAAGACCACTCGTATACCTAACTTCAGATTTTCTTTCTGCAACAAAGGCTCTATTTTTTTGAATTGTTTGCTACAATGACTACAAAGAGGATTCATAACAATCGTTATTTGCTGAAGAGCATCCTGATTTCCCCAAAAGATTGATGAAATACTGGTTGCATTTGAACATTTCTCTTCTTTCGTGTATTTTGCCTTTAATACGTCATTGTCAACCTGGAAAACTTTCATCTTTCTCTGCAATGATGTAATAACAAAATTATCATAATACGACTTAACAACAAAATGGACGATAATAATTGCCAATAATATAGAAAAGGCAGCTACACTTAATGATACAAAGATGTTGGAAAGAACAATTATATCATGATACATTAAAGTTGAATAATAGATGCCTAATAACCATATTGTTAATTGAACAGACAAGCAAAGTGAACACCATTTTTTCACAATTACTGCCTGATAACAAACACTCCATATTCCATAAGCCATGGCAACATAATTTATAAGAATCAATCCAGCCATAAGCTGAGGTGCAATCGAAGCTAGCATTAAATTAGTTATGAAATAAGCTAAGCCTATCTCACTCCAAGAATAGAGATATAAAACAGTAGATTTCTGAGATGATAGCACAGCATCGCACCCTTTTTCCGTTATCATAGAACAAAATTTATCTCCGATACTACTTTCTTCTTTCCATTTTTTCTGTAAGAGCAGATAGGACAAGATAGAACCTAGGATATCAAGCAATAATATGGGTATATATGAAAGTTTTGTTGCAACAGGATTATATGATAGTAAAATAATTAAGATAACTAAGGGACATAGAAATAGACTGCCCCATGACAAATTTGTTATCCATTCTAATCCCAAATTATAGCGATAATTCTTTTCTTCGGCATTTTCCGTTGAAGTAATCACTAGAACATTTCCATCCCATATACGTTTGAACTTATTAATATTTGATGTCACAATCTTGCCATTTTTCCATAAAGATATTTCTTTGTCATTAGAATCAACTGCTATAACAAAATTCTTATCAATATGATAGATAGACGGGAAAAGTAAGTGTGCCTTGTCCTTTTCCTTAACGTTAACACCCACGCATTCAATATTGTAAGATTTAAGCATGTCCTGTAATCCATACATATTCTCATTATGTGGATGTTCATCAAACAGTTTCTTTACAAAAGAAGTAGTATGCTTTACTTCTAAATAATCTAGTAGATCATCAATGATATTCTTCATTTCTTCTTATTTATTCCAAGTGTTAATATATGCATGTAATTCTTGATAATCCATATTGCAGATTTTTATAAATTCCTTTCTTACGGCAATACAAGTAGTTTCATCGAAATAAGATGAATTTTGATTCCTGGGATGCCATAAATGAAAAGCACTACCTTTAGATGTCCACGCAGTTTTATAACCCATAATCTGAGTTCTTCTTAGACGTTCGGCGTCTTCGGGACCCCATCCTGTAAAAAATTCATTTTCTCCGCCAATTTCTAGATAATGCTCTTTATCTACAAAATAAGCTCCTCCACAGAAAGGACGCTTAAACACTGATGCAAGATTTTTCTCCTCCCATTGCTCAAGACTATTCTTTTTTAGAAAATCTAAAGTTCCATCTGGTGTCAACATAATATACTTGCCATTGTAAGGGTAGGTCAGTGTCGCATTCTGTTCAACAATTAATTGGACTGCCTCATAAATGTTACTATAATCTGCGATAATATCTGTATCCCAGACCGACACGACCTTTGTTTTTGCAGCTCTCAACAACTGATTAATATATCGAGTGCGGTGGAAACAAGGATTTAAATCATTAATGAAAGAATAAGATATATTTCCTTTATCATTGAGAGACTCTATACGAATATGCCTTTTTTTGTCTGCTTCAAGAAGTAGAATCCTACAACCAAGCGGCATAAGCCAACGGAGGACCGCATAAAGGTTGCGCATTCTTTCCTCACTATCTATTCGTGTAGGAATCACAAAAGTTAGTATATCTTTTAAGTTATGCTCCATAATTATAAATCTTTAAAGCGTTAGCAAAGATATCTTTCGTTTGCACATTTTTATGTTTCATACTCAGATCAATTCCCAATACATTGGCAATCTTACGTACACCGACCTTATAGAATCCGCTTTTATGCAATTCAAAAACAAGTGAATACAACTTATCAAGATCTAACATCTCTTTTTCTTTTGCTGTCAGGTTATGAACCTCCTCTATCACCCAATCCAAATAATAAATCAGATATTCCTGAATCATCAGACTATGAGACAGAATTCTGTTGTCATTACTATCGCCAAGGAGGGTAACCCTTCTCCAAAGATAATAGCCAACACCTGTCATACCAAAGAAATTTAAATCAATTTCTGGTCGTTTGTTTATATATTCGAACATCTGATAATCAATGTTTTGAAGCATTTCATCAGATAAAATATTCCTATCCTCTTTCAAGCAATCAATTAATTTGATGTAATTTGCTTGCATTAAATCAATGGTATAGTTCTCAAGATATGTTTGGCGCATCAATTGTGAAGACTGGCTATGATAAGCATTGTCATCCAACAAATGCCGAATCTTTTCTGATAGCTCAACAACAAAAGAATCTTTATCAAATGATTCTTCATCAATATGGACGATATTCTCTGGGGTATATTTTAACATTTCATATAATCCAGTACTATCAGTTCCTACAAGAGGAATTCCGTGCATTGCCATTTCGATAGCAGTATAACTACATTGTTCATGAAATGAAGGAAGAACGCCTATATATGCTTTGTTATACAGTTGTTCTGTATACGTTTTATCCGTTTTTCCTGTGAATGTTATGGCCTCCCATACATCTTGTGCATCAGCCAAGTGTCCGCCAAAGTCACCATCCCCAACTAACCAGAGGTGTAACGATGGGTCGTTTATATACAAAAGTTTAAATGCTTTGATAAGATAATGAACACCCTTAATCTCGTCAAGTCGACCAACAAATAGAATGTTTTTTTGATTTTCATTTACCACATTCTTTTCATTCAGACTTTCTTTCTCTTCTAGTCCATTCAAAATAACTCGTATTTTATCCCTGCCAATGTGGTAGTCATTTTCTATGGTATTTGCCGTTCTTTCTGACAACGCAATCACCGAGTCGGCAAGTTGCATAAACTTGCGTTCTGTGTTATATGCTTCAATTGTTCCCTTATAGGAATTGTATGACTGTTCGTTATTATCACCACAGTAATAGTGGCAGGCTTTTGTCAGATTTCCCTTACTGACTGGTTCACGTAGTATATAACTCTTGAATTTCTTTACATTGCCTTTGAGATCGAAACACCACGAAAAATAATGGACGGCTAAAACGATTTTGCTTTTTGGGAAAAAAGCCTTAAGCCGTGTTGCAATATTATAATGATGGTAAAAATTGAAATGGAATATGAGGGTTTCTCCAGATTTAATAGTTATTTGCTGTGCAAGGAAATAGAACACACCTCGACAGTATAAATCATATTTTGCAGCACCATGCGCCCTAGGGATAACATAATGAGTATATCCAGATTCATCCTTCTTAATGGTATATTCCTTTGTGTCAGCGTCCATGTCTATCATTGAAATCTGAACGTCGGAAAGAGAAGAGAGACATGAAAGTAGCTGTTTCAAATAGGTGCCTACACCATAATTCGAAGCTCTGCTTGCATTATTGATGATAAAATACCGAATCATACGCGTCTTTAATTATGAAATATGCACTGCCACCATCTATACCGTGTTTCTTATCAATGTATTCCTTACAGTTAAAGTCGGGCATCTTTAGTTCACTCAAAAGCCAAGATGGGTTATAGTTGAGACTAACACCATTGTCAACAAGAGTTGCATGTAACTCATGAATAAACCTTTTTTCAATAGAAAGCAAAGGATAGTCAGACTTCATGCGTTCATTGATATAGACCCATAAGCCAAGGGCACCTGTTCTAAGTGACATGTCCTTCATCCTGCGGGGATCATTAGACATGATCGTTTCATCAATATCACAAAGGGCGTCATTTAGATTACAACATATCAAGTTCGCGTTAGACAATAAAGTAACCGCTAATCCAATTCCGGCTAAACCTTTTTCAATACCATAAGGCAAGCCTTTATTAATCATACCGTACAATTCTTGAAGTAAATCTTCCGAAAAGTCACGAATCAACGGTACATCATACTTCTTGCTGTATGCATACAACGATAACATCACCCCAGCCTTACCGTGAAATAGACTGGCATCTATCATGTAGCAGTTTTCCAGCAATAGATAATTTACTATATTAGTTAATTCTTTCCTTCTCATACGAAAAGAAATCATAAGGTTTATGATTGACTAACTTATTATAGTTCTATATAACCATAGAAGCAATTGTTACCACGGATGATTTGGAGTTCATATTCTCCTTCCAAATAGGATGGTAAGGTTATGGTTGTGGTATCCTCTGGGATAAACACTTCAAATACCTCTTCGCCATCCTCATCAATAATATACAAGGTGTATTCTGCATGAGAATCCATGAAACATAATACTTTATCATATAGTATTGTTTCTGGAGGTGTAGGAAGCTTTGCTGGAGATCTGCGGATAATGACCCCTCCAGTTACTGGATTATCAGTAATCGTGACCTGCCATTGTATTGTAGTGCTTCCTATGTTAGCAGATGACTGACAAAGAGCATTGAGGCTTAGCATGCAGAAAAGCAATGCGAATACAATCTTTTTCATATAATTTTTGGTTTTTAATTATTATAAACGCCACAAAGGTATGAAAAAGAAAACAATCTACTCCAATTTTTTTATTTCACATTTTTCACAAAATCACAAATATTTAAAAATCAGCAAGTTATAAATCATAACTTTGTGAATATCCTTGTATCTTTTCGTCAAATTCTTTTGCACCGCCATCAGAACTGAATAGTTTCCTATTGAGTCTTTTTCGGATATTTGAAAGATTTGCAGGCTTCATTTCCATGAGGACACATATTTCTGAGAGAACTCTAACGGTATTCCCGAAAGGAGAGATAAGAAATAATTGCCAATAACAGTAGTAGAAGTATGATACATATGGTTCCATAACGGATTACAAACGGTGGCTTCTCGTCTATAAAGTGTCGAGTATTTCCGGAACGTAATTCGATTCGTTCATTATTGTTATAAACATTGTGGATGTCTTTTTTTTCCATATCAATTACCTAATTCTAATTGATTCTTTACTAAGTTGTAATATGTACCTCGTTTGGCTGTCAGTGCTTCATGATTGCCAAATTCTGAAATTCTTCCATGGTCAAGAACAACAATCTGATCTGCATTCTTTACTGTACTGAGTCGATGTGCAACAATTACTACGGTTCTTCCCTTAAAGAACTTGTTCAGATTATCTACTATTGTCCTTTCGTTATTAGCATCAAGAGAGTTTGTCGCTTCGTCAAGGAAGATGTAATCAGGATTCTTATACACAGCCCTTGCAATAAGTATACGCTGTTTCTGTCCCTGACTTAGACCTATACCATCTCGTCCAATCTTAGTGTTGTACTTCAGAGGAAGCGACATAATGTAATCCTTGATACAGGCTATTTCGGAAGCTTTCAATAATCTTTCCTTGTCTATCTCTTCATCATCGACAGCGATGTTTCTTGCAATGCTCTCAGAGAATATGACGCCGTCCTGCATTACCACACCACATTGTCTGCGCCACCATTTCTTGTTAAGCGAGTTAATTTTTGTTTCACCGATACTTATACAGCCTTCCAAAACTGGATAGTAACCCAGCATGAGACGTACCAGAGTTGTCTTTCCACTTCCAGATGCTCCTACTATTGCTGTAACCTTGCCTTTAGGAATATGTAGGTTTATGCCATCTATCGTTTTATTCTGTGCATGAGGGTCGTACTTGAACATTATATTCTCTATACGAATACCATCACATTTGTTTGATACTGAGCAAAGTAGATTACTCTTGTCATCCTCATTATTCGTTTTATGAATCTCGTTGATTCTCTCAAGACTGATCTTTACATCCTGGAGGGAGTAGAAGAAACTCATCAACTGATTGACCGGTGAGTTAAGCTGACCAATGATATACTGAACGGCAAGCATCATTCCTAGGGTTATCTCTCCATTAATTACAGCTGTTGCTGCAACTACCGTAATCACCATGTTCTTCACTTCGTTTATGAATACAGAGCCGGCTTCTTGTGTTTGCTGAAGCTTCAAGACCTTCATCTGTACTCTAAATAGATTTGTCTGGGTATCTTCCCACTCACATCTCCTGCGCTGCTCACAGTCCTGTAGTTTGATCTCTTGAATAGAAGTGATGAACTCGTATGTCTTATTGTTGTTGATAGCTTGCTGCTCAAATAGTTCATAGTCAAGCACCTTTCTCTTACTCATGAACAATGTCATCCAACCACCATATATGAGGCTCCCAACTATGAAAATTGTGAAGACGAGATAGTTATAGATGAATAGCACAACGGAAAATACGATAAAACTAAACATCGCAAAAGTAATACTAAGTGTCTGTTGTGTCAGGAAGTTATTCACTCGGTTATGGTCATTCATGCGCTGCATTAAATCTCCCATCAGTTTCGTATCAAAGAAAGACATTGGGAGTTTGAGCAGTTTTATGAAGAAGTCGCTGATCAAGGAAATATTGATGCGAAGAGATATATGCAGAAGCAGCCAGTTTCGGATGAAATCTATAGCAGTACGGCTGATGGTGAGCATGAGCTGACCGATTAATACCAGCCAGATAAAACTTATATCCTGATGCTTGATGCCAACATCAACGATGCTCTGGGTCAGAAATGGAAGTACTAGTTGCAGAATACTTCCAATCAATAGTCCAAGAATTATCTGACCGAAATACTTCTTATATTTTATAATATAACCAAAGAGGAAACGGAAAGATCTTTTTCCTTTATTATCCTCGTAAAAATCCCTGTTTTCAAAGAATACAGGTGTCGGTTCAAGGACCATTACAACACCTTTGTCCTCCCCCTCTAAGTAAGTGCTTAGCCAATGTTCCTTGAATTCGTTAAGGTTGTATGTGATTAATCCTTTAGCTGGATCCGCAATAAAAAATTTCTTTTCCTTCTTTATCTTATATAGAACGACAAAATGATTCTGATTCCAGTGTAAAATACATGGAAATTTAACGTTGTTAATCAAGTATTGCAATGATACCATTCCGCATAAAGTGTGAAAGCCAATCTTTTCTGCAACACTTCTAATAGAGCCCAAAGAGACTCCGTTCTTTCCTATATCACATTGAAAAAAAGTGGAGCCTATATTTGTATTAACTCCATGGAATTTAAGAATCATTGATAAGCAAGAAGGACCACAATCTTTTGCATCTTTCTGCCCACGGAAAGGAAAACTCATAGTTAGCAACTTTTAAAATTGAGTCATAATCAAACACCTGATTATTTTTAGTTAAAGATAGAAGACAAATTAATTTGAGAGATGTTATTTTGCATCATCTTTTTGCGGATTGTCAATAATATCTTATAAACATTTATATATTTGAAATTCTTTATCTCACATTCTCTACAATCAAAATATGACTGTATGTTGTAAGATTTGAAAACATCATGTGGATTTTTCATGTCTTCTTCTACTTCTATAGCCAGTTCTTTACCATAAAAAAGCTCTAAATATGTATTAATCATTGATAAATCTTTTGTTTTAGCTCTGAACGAGATATAATCTTTGCATGCATAAAAGTAAAGATACTCGGAAACAGGTTTCTGTTTTAAGAATTCATTAATGTAAATATATGATTTATCGAATTGACCGATGTAATAAAAAAGCATACTTAGCAGCAGGTCAATAGAAATATTTTTTATATCTTCATCCGTATTATCAAAAGAAAGCTTTCCTATATTTAAGAAATTGTCTTTGAACACATTATAATAATCTTCTAATAAGGATGTTAAGCGAATAATATCTTTATCTAAAAGTACTGATATATGATTCATTAAAAATGAGCAATTAACAAACAAATCCTTAAACACACGAAAATCTCCCATTCCTCTTTTGTCATCACTCATAGAAGGTACAACAATATAGTAAGAAGGAAAACCTAGAAAAGAGACATCTCGTATATATATTTGAAATCCCAATCCGGTTATTAGATTTTTAAGATATACTAAATCTGAAGTATTATTTGTACCATGAGAGAAATCCAAACCTCCAAATTCATATGAAAAATTTTCTAAAAACATACTTTCTGGCCATTGGCCTGTAGAGTTATTCAATATCCTTGTTAGATTTATGAATTCATAGTCTGAATTATATTGTTCAAAAAAACCATAATCTTCTTTCTCCTGAAGTCTTATTCCATCAAAATTCTGATGAAGTTCTGTAAGGCATCTTTCTAATGCGACTATTGGCCAAGGATCTGCTCCTGCTTTTACATTAAATGTTCGATTAAAAGGATTGATTACAATTACACCAATTACTGGTAATTTCTTTCCTAGAGAGAAATCCTTAATTATAACTTTAAATCCCTGAGATTCAATCTTTATTATTTTCTCATAGATAGCATCATTCTTGAAATATTCTGTAGGAATAGTTGGAGGTGTTAATTTTGAATAATAAATCTCTTTAACTGCATATCTTTCAAGTATTTCGCAAAAGCCTTGTACAAGAGCCTCTTCAGGGGTATTTCCAGCACACATACCTGTTGATGATGTACATTGAAGAGTAAAATCTATAGGAAGTTTTACTTCCCTTTTATTGTTTACATCGTAGAAAGGAACGCATAACAGTTTATCACTACCCATTATAGTTAATAATCGTTCTTTAATTTCATCCTTATTTGCACAAAACAAATGACTACGAAGTTGTTGCTCATTTTTTAAGACAATCTCTTCTACATCTATTATTTCCTCATGTAAATCATATATAAAATCAATCTTTCCGCCAATAGAATGGAGGAAACTATTAAATGGACATGTATTATTATAATATTTTGAGAAAAAAAATGTGTTACCAATAAGAACATTGTTTTGTAACCTTTCCATGAATTCTGCATATGCACTTGCAAATGCATATTCTAAACTAATACCCTTACCATTGGTACCTATATGATATTGTTCTAAACCATCATTGGCAATTTCAATCCTACATGAATAAAAGTCTCCATTTTTTTTAAACTTTTCTGTGACAAAAATCCCAATTTCTTGCAATATCGTTCGTATGTTATATATTGTAGTAGAAGGTGTTTGTTCTTTATAAGGCTTTATTCGATTCATATCGTATTCGTTATTAAAAAATATATTTAAAAAATTTTTTTCTTTATCTTTTAGATTTTAAGCAACAATTCCCACTT
>Ga0310786_10005412_pt1 | contig 17346 bp, 14 predicted proteins | sample AusTroGonzalo_MG_FD_203881 | JGI IMG/M metagenome (GOLD analysis project Ga0310786, IMG submission 203881) | Bovine rumen microbial communities from tropical cattle in Woodstock, Queensland, Australia - Gonzalo_03 (v2) (version 2) | ecosystem: Host-associated > Mammals > Digestive system >... | reverse complement strand
TGAAGGTGGATCATATGATATTTTTTGCAAAGAAGAGAATTTGAGCGAGAAGCCTGACAAGGTAAAGAGCACAAGAAATTTAAGATACAGCAATATCGTTATAGACTTGAAGAAATTCAAGAAGCGGCGGAATATAATTTTTTCAAATTTAACTACCAAGATGTAGTTGAAAATTGAGTTTTGATAGGATATATAATAATTTTAGATAAATAAAAAAAGTCATTTCGAGTACAGCGAGAAATCCATAAAAGTTAAAATAGATTTCTCACGTTCGTTCGAAATGACATATCGTTTTTTAATAAGTACGGATGATACTTTATTTTTGGTATTTACTTTCATCAAATGCTAAGATTCACAAGAATATTGGGTTCAAGAATCGTAATCACATTCCAAATTGTTCTTTATCTTTACCAAATTTCTCTGCTGCTTTGAAATATGAAATAACCGATACTATTGCAAACATAGGTAAGCAAAATAAAGATGCTGTCCATCGACCATTCCGTCATACCATTTTAAATCGAAGATATTCTCTATAAACTGGGATAAGTGATCATCGTCAGTGTAATCATGTTTTGTTGAATATTTTTCGTAAGCAAATAATCCAAAACACGAAAAGAGCTAATCAAATTAATAAAAATGGTACTAAAAAAAGTCAAAAGTTAAGTGATGAAGAGTACAAACTTACTGAACCAACTCATGGTTCTGGGAGTACATCTGCGAATACTGGCATTTTGTTTTTTGTAAAAATATAAAAATATTACATAGTTTCAAGATATTGTATTTATTTGAAATTTCAAGTAAAAAAAATCCCCTTCAGATTGAATTGAAGAGGATTTATATGTTAAACGATTAATTATTTGTGTTGATATTGAGCCTTTCCAAATGCTAAGATTCAGTAGAAAATAGGTCATAAGAACAACAATCAGAATCCGAATCAAACACTTTTACCAAATCTTTTTGCTATATCAAAACAAGTCACTATAATCATTATAAGAAGTAATGGTGGACATAACAATGATAATGTTCGTCGTCATGATCTTCAAGCCATTTTAAACCATAAGACAATGTTGTAAATAGGAATTATAGATCCCCACCCTGGTAATCAAGCTTTCTTGAACATTTTCCATAGACATACTATAGCATAAATAACAAAAATTCCCCCACAAATTCCATAACACCATGCTACTTTTGGATCTATCATATCAAAGTTTGGATTAATCCCTTCTAATCACGCTAAAAGATCAGTAGGTTCTGGTAGTGCATCTGCAAATACTGACATTTTGTTTTTTGTAAAAAAATAAAAATATTACATAGTTTTAGGATACTATATTTTTGGATAAATTCAAGATTAAACACTGAAAAGTACTTTACTTATATAAAAATTAATCAAAAAAGGACTAAAGATAGTCAATAGTCCTTTTGGATGATTTTACTGCATGCAAACATGCAATACAGACTCAGGAACGAACTTCTCAATTGGTTTGCCGTAGTTTACGAACTCGTAAACCATAGACGAAGAAATAATATCATCGTCGCCTCTGAGATAAACTGTTTCCAGATCTGGATTGATTTCATGGTTGATTTTTGAGATATTCTCTTCGTACATGTAGTCTGAAGTGTTTCTCAAACCACGAATCAGGTAGGTAACACCGAGCTCTTTGCAGAAATCAGCGACAAGATGATCGCAAATCACGACTTCACAGTTTGTGAGACCGTTCATTGAAACGGTTTGTTTGATAGCATCTTCCATCTCTGCGATTGAATATCTGCGTTTCTTACCAGCATTATTGGCTATGCAAAGATACACAGTATCAAAGATGGCGCAAGCTTTTTTCAAAATCGCCAGATGTCCGTTTGTGAACGGATCAAAGCTGCCAGCAAATAGAGCTTTGTTTTCATTAAAGCTAATCAGCTTAGAAATAAGGTCATCTGCCGACTCCTTGAAGTCAAATTCATTGTAGATAGTGAAATCTGCCAAAGAACCATCGATTCTCTGTGACTGCATCCTGGTCAGGATTCTTTCACATGACATATTGTCACGTTCCATTACACGACCAATTCGGACTGATTCTGGAGCATCAACGATTACGACATAATCGAATCCTTGTCTGCCGTTTTGCAAAGCAATGGCTGACTCCATGATGACGATTGGAGAAACTTTCTCTGTTCTCCACTCCTTGAATCTTTCTCTGACCAGTGGATGAATAAAATCCTCTAACTGCTTTTTCTTTTCAGCATCGTTGAAGATTATCTTTGCCAATGCTGGCTTATTGAGAGTACCGTCGTCAAGGATTATTCCACCTCCAACGATTTCATCGACACGAGCCAAAATTTTTGGATCGTGATAGAGCTTCTTCGCTTCATCATCACTGTAGAAGACAGGAATTCCGTAGCGCTCATTGAGGTATTTCGCAACTGTGGTTTTGCCACTGCCGATACCTCCGGTAAGTAATATTGTTTTCTGTTTCATAGAACTAAATATTTGTTGATTATTTTGTTAATTTTTCTCACATATCTTATAGCGATTTTTTCTACTTTGTCAATTGAATTAATTTTTAATTATCGATTTTATTAGTTTCATTGTAATCAAATTAAAATTTGATCAAATTATAGTTTCAATTGATTTTTAATTTTATTTATTTAAATGTGATTTTTGTGCGTGCGTATATTCTATAGCTATAGAAAATATAAAGTTATAAACTGACTTTTAATATTTAATTATAAGCTATGAATTACAAAATCGTAGAAATTGATGGAAATGATTGAGTATGAAAGACTACTCGTGTACAGGTATTACAGAGGATGTATCCAGAACTCGTGATAAAAGATAGATGACTGCTGAGTGAACTGACTTTGCACGATGAATACTTTTCATGAAACTATGACATCTGAAAACTAGAATGATTTCGTGAAGACACGCTATACATACTACTGATAAATGATATTGGTAAATGCAAGTATAGATTAAAAGAACGTTGAGCATCCTTAGATGAGAAGTACCATACAGATAGTGATTTAGCAAAATATAATGACAGGTTTACTGTACTATCTCAGAACAAGAACATTCACACAATAAATACAGATGATTTTGGTAGAAGTATTGAAGAAATATGTACCTTGATTGATGGTACATTTTTTAGTTTAAAGAATATGCACAAAATATATCTTTGATGAAATTTCTGTTTTCAATACAAAGATTTCTCGATAGAAAATGCTAGTAAAGATTATAGGGCTAAAGTTCTGGAAGATTTGGATTTATTCCTATATAAACACGAAGATATTCCAGCCATATTGGATAAGAATACAATTTATAACTGACCATTCTATTTCTATACAAATGAGATGACGGCTGATGATGTAGTTGGAAATGAGATAATGACTACTGAAAGTTGTACAGATGCATTTTTCATCTTAACAGGAAATCAATGTCCATGAACAATTACTGAAATAATCCATACATCAATGCTTGGTAAAAATGTTTATATTTATTATGTTACCGACAAAAATTCTTATTGAACTCCAGAAAATGAGATTGATAGTCCATGCCGATACCCAATAATATTTTCAAAAAGATACAACAAAAACACACATATAAAGCAATGTGATTCCATAGACGAATGTGTCGAAGAAATAAAAAATGTAATAAAATCCTTTTCTAATTAATTTTATCCATAATCTTATTTAAAAATGATTGAAATTATTGCATCCATTTTGTGATTGATTCAAGGAGTACTTATCATGATGAACAAAAGATCAAACCGAATATTTTATATTTTACAAATGGCATTCTTAGTAATTTTCTCATATTTTGCTAAGTTGTACTGAGATATGTGATTGGATTTACTATATATCTGATTTGGAATAATTTGATATATTAGTCGATGAAAAAAAGAAAGTAAAATCGAAAGATTATCAAATAAAAGTTTATTACAGACTATCTGAGTTTGATTGGTAGCAATATTCATGGTTTATTTCATACTAAAAGCAACATGAGATGTATTGCCAGTCATGGATTCAGTCACCACAGTAATTAGTATAATCGCAACGATTTTGATGGTAAAGAGAAAATTGGAAGCTTGGGTATTTTGGTTAATATGAGATATTTTGTATTGCATACAGTATCTAATATTACCTGATATGGCTTTATATCTCTTCATACTAAATTTGATTTGGACAGCGTTAGCTATAGTTACCTACATTCAGTGGTATAAAGAGATGAAACAGTATGACTGAAATGTAGCTTTAGCAGCATAGAATTAATAATAAATAATATTATCAAAAAAGGAGCATTAAGCTCCTTTTTTTGTATTTTCATGCATCGAATTTCGTATATCAACAAATGTATGTGCACAAATTATTGCTAACTCTTCAGACAATCATTTTTCCATATATCGTTTTTTATGATCTTCAAAAATGTCGTTATATTTAGCATCTCTAGCCATAGCAGCCGCTACTTGATCACATACCATTTCAACCAGATACTGAAGTTTTGGCTCTTTACAATTTATAAATCATTCAATATGATGTGTATTATTGCGGTTGTGTATTTGTCTCCACTCTTCATTAATTTCTTTTTCTTGCTGGTGATTCAGCAAATATGTATATTTTTCTAAGTTCTCTGGAATTTCTTTATCTTTATCGTGCTGTTTTCATAGATTTTTTACTTTATCACAAAAGACTTTCATAATATTTAAAACTGTATTTCTATGTTTTTGTGTAATTTCAAGACATTTCTCTGGTGTATATAATTCATTTTTTACTTGATATGATTCTCAATTATTATTTCACATAATATTTATTAATCATAAAATTTTATTAAAAATAATATATGAATATTATAGCAAATGTCAATAACTTCTATTTCTTAAACTTCAATTTTTCTCAAACAAGTTCTGCTGTGATAGTATCATCATTATTTACTCTTCATTCAATAATTTCCATAGCTAATTCATCAAGGAGAATATTTTGGATGGCCCTCTTGAGTGGTCTAGCTCCAAATACTGGATCGAGTCATCTCTTTGCAATATAATTTCTCACATCATCGGAAATTTTCAATGTAATATTTTTCTCTTGTTTTACATGATCAACTACTCTACCGAGTTGAATATCTACGATTTTGTCGAGCATTTCTTGATTGATTGGGTTGAATAGAATAATATCATCAAGCCTATTTAAGAATTCTGGTCTGAAATATGTTTGAAGGATTGGCATAATATCTTTTTCAAGGTCAATTTTTGCATTTTTACTTCAAGATAATTTCTCCATGATAACATTACTTCAGATGTTTGAAGTCATGATTATAATAGTGTTTTTGAAATCTACTGTCCTTCATTTTGAATCTGTAAGCCTTCAATCGTCTAGAAGTTGAAGTAATGTATTGAATACATCTGGGTGAGCCTTCTCCACTTCATCAAAAAGTATTACAGAATATGGTTTTCTCCTTACTGCTTCTGTAAGTTCTCATCATTCTTCATATCAGACATATCATGGAGCAGCTCAAATCAATCTTGATACTGTGAATTTTTCTTGATATTCAGACATATCTAATCTAATCAATGCTTTTTCATCGTTGAATAGTAAAATTGCTAGCTGTTTTGCTAATTCTGTCTTTCATACTCAAGTTGGTCATAAGAACAAGAAAGATCAGATTGGTCTATTTGGATCTTTGAGTCCAGCTCTTGATCTACGAACTGCTCTAGAAACAGCAGAAACTGCCAAGTCTTGTCCAACGACCTTTGATCATAAAAATTCTTCAAGATTTGCTAACTTATCTTTTTCTGTCTGAATCAATTTCGAAATAGGAATTCAAGTCCATTTAGAAATGATAGTAGCAATATCTTCTTCATCAACCATATCTTTGATTACGATTTTTCATGAAGCTTTTGACTCCTCTATCTTTGATTCAATTTCTTGTAATTGTTTTTCCAAAGCAGGAATTTGTGAATATTTGATTTCAGCAGTTTTGTTGTAATCAGTCTGTTTTTCTGCTAAATCTGCTTCGTGATGTAATTGCTTGATTTTTTCGTTGATTTCTTTGATTTGAACTAACATTTTCCTATCTTCTTCCCAATCAGATTTTTGAGCATTATATTTTTCTCTGATATCAGCTAATTTTTTGTCAATTTCAGCGATTCTATCTTCATTTTTCTTTTTATTTTCGATAGAAAGAGCCTGTTTTTCGATTTCCAATTGAGAGATTTTTTTCTCAAATTTCACGATATTTTCTGGGACACTGGTCATTCACATTTTGGTACTAGCTGCGGCCTCATCAAGCAAATCAATGGCTTTGTCTGGCAATCTACGATCTGGGATATATCTCATAGACAAATCTACACATGCCACGATAGCATCATCAGAGATTTTCACTCCATGATGAGTCTCGTATGTCTTTTTGATTCATCTCAAAATTGCGAGTGAGTCTTCTTTGTCTGGTTCGTTTACCATTACTGGCTGAAATCTCCTTTCCAATGCTGCATCTTTTTCGATATATTTACGATATTCGTTGATTGTCGTAGCTCAAACTACTCTGATTTGTCATCTAGCAAGTGCTGGTTTTAGCATATTTCACATATCCATAGATCATTCAGCTTTTCATGCTCAGACGACATTGTGAAGTTCATCGATAAACAAAATAATTTCTCAATCTGATTTCTCGACTTCCTTGAGGATTGCTTTCAACCTTTCTTCGAAATCTCATCTATACTTGCTTCAAGCCATCAGACTTCACATATCAAGTTCGATAATTCTCTTGTTTTTTAAGATATCTGGAACTTCAGATTTCACGATTTGTTGGGCAAGTAGCTCGATAATCGCAGTCTTTCAAACTCAAGGATCTCAAATCAAAACCGGATTATTTTTCGTCCTACGAGACAAAATTTGGATGACTCTCCTAGTCTCTTCATCCCTTCAAATTACTGGATCAAGCTTTCATTCTTGAGCCAATTTTGTGATATCTTTTCCATATTTTTCCAAAGCATCCGTTGTATTTTCTGGATCTTGTGATTGTATTGTTTCTCAGTTTCTCATTTCTAAAATTGTGTTAAGAAGTAAATCATAAGTAATATTTTCTCATGCTAGAATTTCTTGAATTTTGTTGCTTCACTTCATGATAGCGAGAAGTAAGTGTTCTGTCGTCAGATAAGAATCCTTCATCTCAGCCATAATTTTTTCTGCATCAATCAGTGTCCTATTTAATTCAGATGAAATTCAAATCTGGTATTCTCATTGGACTTTTGGCAATTTCCCAATTTCATTGAGTGTATAAGTTCTGATTTTATGTTCATCTTTTTGAAGCTTTCTCAAAATAGCAGGGACAAATCAGTCCGACTGCTCTATCATCGCTAAGAATAAATGCGGTAAATCAATCTGACTATTTTTTTGACTGACTGCATATTCATTGGCATATTGTATAACTTCTCAAGCTTTTTGTGTGTATTTTTCAAAATTCATATTTTTGTAGCACCTAAATAAAACTGGTGCTATGTTAATCAAAAATTTTTATTTTGCAAGAGATTTTTTGTGAGTTTCTATTTCTGGTAAAAAACTTATAGTTATCGTGCTAACACTTAGATAAAACGATTTTGAAATATTGATAATATATAATAAAACACTTAATAATTCAATGTCAAACAATTCAATGTCAGGCAAATATTGACATTTTAAACAAAAATACTATTATATATTACAGATAGATTCATATTATATAATAAACAACTATTTATTTATAAATATTATTATGATGACAAATGATATTCTTAGTTATACTAAAACAGAAATACCAAATATATTCAATACCATAGGTATAAATAACTATGCCATAGGTGGTTCTATTGCTATGCTACTTCATTGAATTGAAATTAATAGAACTCCTCATGATATTGATATCATTGTTCCAAAAGGTACTATAAAAACTGCTCTTCAAAAAGTAAAAAATGCAGGATATAACATTATATCTGACAGAACAGGTGAAGATAGAATTTTTATTTGGCTTTTCACATTTATGCCAAATGATGTTATTAGAATAGATGTTTTACAGTCTATATCCGATAATTTTAACTATAAAATAATTGATGGACTACCTGTAATAGATTTAAAAAATATAATACATGCTAAAAAAATAATAGACAAAGAAAAAGATAAACACTTAAAAGATATTATAGCTATCGAATCAATATTAAAAGAATAATATTACACTTCCTTTTGTATTCGAATCGTGTATAAAATTTTAAAAAAAAGTTAAATTAATTTTCTACGATTTCCAACTCACATTTATAAATTTCACTCATTTTCTGGACTACTGCCAAAGTCTTATACCTTGGATCTTGTTGGTTTGCATAATATCGCTTATGTGGATATACTATGATTATTTTTTTCAAGTTATTATAATTTTGGAAAATCTCTGAATGTGTTGCAAAAATTACTTTTGTGTTTCATAGTTTAATATTTCGTCGTGATTTATCTTTTTGATTTTGTGTATTAGTAGAAAGTAAAGTATCTACTCATGGTTGCTTTCTAAAATCGTCATCAGTCATATTGATTAATGTTCGCAAATCTGGGAATACGATTAGAGTTTGTCAGTCATTTTCTCATTCTAATGTGTAAAGCAACGATGAATCTTTCAAAATAATTCAACTTGCACCGTTGACAGCTGATGTATTTTTCCTTTTTCAAACCTTTCTTTCTACAAGTTTATCGATTTCTTGTGGCAGAAAATATTTCATTACATTGTAATATGGACAATATCGTTCATATGTCATGTAATTTATAAATTTGATTGTCTCTTTTGAAATCAGATTTTTTTCTATTAGTTTAAACTTTTCTTCTGGTTCACGGATTTCGTAAACATATTGCTCAAAAAAAGAAATTTCATCTCAAAGTGATAAATAATATTCATCTCAAAATAAAAAAAGGTCTCATGCTTTCAACTTTCATGATATTTTCCAAATTTTATCGGATCAAGCGTACTTTGTAAATCAATATAGGTATGTCATGATGATTTTTGTTTATATTTTTATCTATTTTTTTCAAGTTTTAAAATAATTATAAAAAAACTCATCATATATTTGCTATTTTAAAAAAAATATATATAATATTGTATGTCAATTAAAAAAATTTATTATAAAATATATCAAAAAGTATGATAGAACCTGCAAACAAAAACATAGAAGAAAAAAAGAAAGACTCAAAATATATATTATTGCAACTAAAACCATTCAAAGATAATGAATTGGGAGTAAATCACTGGGATACTGTTTTAACAAACTGTGCGAGTCTGTGATCAAAAAAAATTTCTTTCATAATATACTGAAATAATGCAAATATTAAGTTTTTTGTAAAACTTCCGAAAGAGTTTGAAACTTTTTTCAAAAATACATTTTATGCTAATTTTAATACTTCTGACCTTGAACCTGCGACAATTAATCCTGAACATGATAGCAAGTGACAACCATTAATAAAAAAGTTTTTGAATTTTACTCCTGAAAGTGAACTAAATACAAAAGATTCTTTTGTAAAAGATGGAACTTACATGGATCCTATGAGGGATATTTTAGCATTATTTAGCAATATTCCTGCGACGGAGAATTTGATGATAAGTTTCAAATATACTTACAAAGAAGAAAAAACTTTTTGGAAAAAAGTAGTAAGTTTTTTGAAGGTAATTTGGGGAAGTGATAAAAAAGAAGAAAAGAAAGATTGAGAAGAGAAAAAAGAAGAAAAGAAATCATTGCCAATATTGTGTTCAATTTCATATGCATTGGAATCTGATGATGAATTCTCAAAAAAGAGTGTAGATAATAACTTTAAAGCCGCATTTACACAATTCTGATGAAGCTATAAATTGAAATCAAAACCAAAATTCCACACAATGAATTTGGATCAAGTTGTGAATTTCTTTCATGTGCCTACTAAGGCAAATTTTGCTAAATGATTGGAATATACAGTTTATAAAAAGTTACCATATCCAACCAATTTACCAACTGTAAAGAACACTCCAGAAGGGGAGTTGACGATACTTTGAAAGACTCACTATAGGTGAGAGGCTATTGAATTTGGTATAAAAAGAGAGGATAAATTCAGACACTATTACATAGTTTGAAAAACATGAACCTGAAAATCAACATTTATATCAAATATGGTTAAATCAGATGTGGAAGCGTGAAATTGATTGTGTTTGTTGGATCCACATGGAGATTTGGTTGATACAGTTTTAGAACATATTCCTACAAGTAGAATCAATGATGTAATACTTTTTGATGTTTCAGATACTGACTACCCTATCGGATTTAACTTGCTGCAAGCTGAAAATGAAGATGAAAAAAATAGGATTGCATCAGGAGTTGTTTCAACGTTCCAGAAATTGTTTGAAAATTCTTGGTGACCAAGGTTAGAATATATTTTAAGAAATGTAGTATTATCAGTAATCAACTATCCAAATGCTACATTGATGCATATTACTAGAATTCTAACTGATAAGGACTTTAGAGCTGAAGTACTTAGTACTATAAATGATGCTGTTTTAAAGAAGTTTTGGGAAACAGAATTTAACAAGTGGAGTGATAAGCAAAGAGATGAAGCAATCGCACCTATTGTAAACAAAATTGGTCAGTTCTTGTCTTCAAAACTTGTAAGGAATATTTTTGGACAGCCAAGAAGTAAATTGAATATGAGAAAAGCTATGGATGAATGAAAAATAGTTTTAGTAAACTTAAGTAAATGAAAGATCTGAGAAGATAATGCAGCAATGATTTGATCATTATTAGTTACAAAAATCCAAATTGATGCTATGTCTCGTGCAGATATTCCTAGAGAGCAAAGGAGAGATTTCTATCTATATATCGATGAATTCCAGAACTTTGCTACAAAGGCCTTTGCTACAATTTTGTCTGAGGCAAGAAAGTATAGATTATCTTTGATCGTAGCTAATCAGTTTACTTCTCAGCTACAAGAAGAAGTAAAGGATGCTATTTTTGGAAATGTTTGAACAATTATGGCATTCACACTTTGAAAAGATGATGCTGAAATAATCAGTGGTCAATTCAAGGAAATGGTTTCTCCAAATGATTTGATCTCTTTGCCAATGTTCACTGCTTATATCAAACTGATGGCAAATTGAATATCATCAGATCCTTTCAGTATGAGGACAAATCCTCTTCCAACTCCGGAATGATCATTGGAATTGATTGATAAAATTAGAAAGCAAAGTAGACAAAGATATTCAATGGAATGGTGAGAGCTAGAAAGTTTGATGGATGCTTGGAGTAATAAGACATTCTCAATTCAAGAAAAAATCCAAGAAAAGGCAAAATTAGAGTGATTATGAATATCTGAAGAAGAATATGATAGAGCACAAGATTTGGAGATACAATCAAAGATGCATTTATTTAAAGATTGCAAAATAGATAATGTAGAGCCTGATGGTATTATCTTTGATTTAAAGCATAATAGGCATAAGATTTGTCGGTTTAGAAAGTTAGCTAGTTTTAGTGATGATTTGAATATAAAGTTTAAAAAGTGACAAGTTTTGCAAACTCAAATGTGAGATCGTTTGGAAATGTATGTAGATATCTATGATAACAATGATAAGATTCCATATCAAATTTGGATTTGAAAGAAAGAAAGTATCTACAAACAAATCAAGGAAGCATATAAAAACAATCCAAACATGAAATTTGTTCCCAACATGAGTGGATTGAAAAATGAAGAATTGGCGAAAGAAATGTCATCTTGAAATCAAGATTCGTCAGTTAATACGCAGTGACAATGAAATACTAAATGATGAAATAACAAGTGAAATACAAACAAAAAATGATGAAACAACAAACCAAACAATAATTGAAGTAAATGATGAAACACGAACAATAATGGAAATTGAGCATTTTCAATTAATGACATAAAACTCGGAGAGTGGTATGATTGATATATCAAGTTACAGTACAATTATGGAATGTTTATTACTGTAAAGTGAGTTGAATGATTATTGCATAAAAATTTCATTAAAGCTCCTGAATGAGTAGAATGGAAAAAGTATTACAATATCTGAGATAAAATTAGAGTAAAAGCAAAAGAATTCAAAGAAGTTAATGATGAAAAGAAAGTCGTTTGGAGTCAGATATAAAAATTTCTTTTTAATATTTATTCTTGAAAATATAAATAAATACATTAAACATCAATGTATGTGTTTATTTTTATATAAAAATTAAAATTATGGCAAAAAAAGTTTTAGTAGTAATTCGTGATTGACGAGGATATCGTGCTGATCCGGTAGATAATGCAATTGCAGAAGTTGATACTCCAAACACTGATATGATTATGGAGAAATATCCAAATATTTTGATAAATGCAAGTGGTGAAGATGTTTGACTTCCTGCCTGATATCAATGAAATTCTGAAGTATGACATATGACTATCTGAAGTGGTAGGGTGATTTTTCAATCATTGGAAAGAATAAATAGAAGTATCAAAGATTGATCTTTTTTTGAAAATGAAGCATTGAAATGAGCAGTAGAAAATTGTAAAGCTAATTCCTCTACTCTGCATTTAATGTGACTTTTGCAATGAGAATGAGTCCATTCACATATTGATCATTTATTTGCTATATTGGATCTTTGTGCAAAAGAGAATTTTCGTAATGTGGTAATACATGTATTTACAGACTGAAGAGACGCTCCAGTGACAAAAAGTTTGGAATACTTATGACAATTATCAAATAAATTAAATGAATTATGATTTGGAAAAATCGTTACAGCGATGTGAAGATTTTATGCAATGGATAGGGACAAGAGACGGGATAGAACACAAATAGCTTATGATGCTATTGTAAATGCAAAATGAGTTTACTGAGCTGATAATGTGATTGAATGAGTCAAAGAATGCCACAATGTTTGAGAAACAGATGAATTTATCAGACCAATAGTTTTGAATTGATATGAATGAGTAAAACCACATGATAGCATGGTATTTTGGAATTTTAGGACAGATAGAACAAGGCAACTTACAAAAGCAATCGTAGAAGAAGAGTTTGATGGACGAAATAGAGTACCTTTGAATGTATATTATGTTTGAATGACACAATTTTACACTCCAATGAATGCTCATGTAATTTTCCCTGAATTAGATGTAAAAAATTGTCTTTGAGAAGTTTTAGCTAATGCTTGATTGAGACAACTTAGGATATCAGAAACTGAAAAATATGCTCATGTAACATTTTTCTTCAACTGACAAGTTGAAACTCCGTTTAAAAATGAAGATAGAGTTTTAATTCCTTCACCCAAAGTTGCAACATATGATTTATCACCAGAAATGTCAGCATATGAAATCACTGATGCAATTTGCGAAAAAATGAAAAATGATAATTATGATGTAATCATTACAAACCTAGTAAACTGAGATATGGTATGACATACAGGAGTAATTGATGCGATACACAAAGCAGTTAAAACTGTCGATGATTGTATTTGAAAATTAGTAGAATGTGGATTGAAAAATTGATATGAATTATTGGTATTTGCTGATCATGGAAATGTAGAAGATCAAACTCCAGAATTTAGAACTTCACATACAACAAACCCAGTTCCATTTATAGTTGTAAGTAATGAAAAATATGAATTGGAAGAAACATGAAGTCTTGCAGATATAGCTCCAACTGTTTTGAAAATTTTATGAATAGAAAAACCTGCCGAAATGACAGGAAATTCTTTGATTAAATAATAAAAAACAATGCAAAGAGACAAGCAAATAATCAAGGTTAGCATATATTGAATCATCACAAATATTGTTTTGGTGATTTTTAAAGCAATTGTATGATTTCTATCAAATTCAATTGCTATCATTTTGGATGCATTGAATAATTTGAGTGATGTACTCTCCTCTGCTATCACAATCGTCGGAACTAAGCTTTCTAGCAAGAGGCCAGACAAAGAGCATCCTTATGGACATTGAAGAATTGAATACTTTTCAGCACTAATAATTGCTGTGATTATACTGACCGCATGACTTGTGGCTATGAAAGAATCTGTTTTAAAAATCATTAATGCTGAAAAAGCCACATATTCTATTTATACTATAATAGTAATAATTGCAGCGATTTTCACAAAATTCTTTTTGTGAAGATATGTAAAAAATCAATGAGAAAGATTAAATTCTGGAAGTTTAGTAGCAAGTGGAGTCGACGCGTTAAATGATTGTTTGATTTCGTTGTGAACACTTGTCGCTGCAATAATAAGCATGATTTGGTGATTTAGCTTGGAGTGATATTTATGATGCGTGATCGCTTTATTTATCATAAAAACAGCTTTTGAAATTTTGAAAAAATCAGTAAACGATGTAATCGGAACAAGAGCAGATCAAAAAATTATTGATAAATTAAAATCAAAGATATCCTCTTATGATGATGTTTTGTGAGTTTATGATTTAATTTTGCATAATTACGGACCAAATAATATCATTGCTATGGCTCATATTCAAGTGAATGATGAGATGAAAGCAAAAAAAATTCATAGATTAACGAGAACTATTTCTACAGATATCTTCACAGAATACGGTATAATTTTGACATTGGGAATCTATGCTTGCAACGATGAATGAATTTATGGTGATATTCAAAAAAGATTGAATGAAATTATAAAAAAGCACAAAAGTATAATCCAAATGCATGGATTTTATGTAGATGAAAAAGTGAATACCGTCTATTTTGATTTAATATTCAATTTTGATGAAAAGAGACCAGAAAATATCGTTAAGCAAATTAAAAATGAAATAAAAAAAGATTTTCCTCAATATGAATACAATATCATAATCGATACAGATTTTAGCGATTAAAAAATATTAAATAGCATAATTTGGGCTATTGATATCTTTTTTGTTATTGTAAAAAAGTCCATGAAAATTTGACAAAAAAAGTATTTCTAATTATAATTTACTTGTATTGTAATAATTTTATCAATTAATTTAAGAAATGAGAGAAACTTGAGAGGATACTTACGAGCAACAAGAGGATATCATCATAGAAAAAGATCCTAACGTTGTTCCAGAAGTTAGTGCAGATAATCCAAATCAGTCAGAAGAAGTACAACACGATTTGGAAGATCAAGAACAAACAGAAGCTGATGAAAAAATAGAAAGTCTAGTCTCACAATTACATGAAGAGACTAAACCTGTTGAGGCAGATTTAATTGATTCATCGGAAGAAGAAGGTACTATAATACTGGGAAAACTTGTTAAGACAAAAAAAAATCTGACACATAAAATAGAAGAAAGGGAAATTGATATAGATTGAACTAAATTTGTATATAGAATATATATTAGGAAAAGAGATTGAGTCGTAGATAACTGTAAAGTCATGGATAGCTATAAAATTGATGATCCAGAGACAATAAAGAAATTTATCGATGAAATTTTTGATAAATACCCTGACCTATTATCAAGGAGAGATAAGGAATCATATTGTCGAGAATGGTTGGCTCATAATTTTTTATACAAATTGCATATATTAAGAATAGCCACAAGAGATGTAGATATGGATATTTATTCAATAAAATTACTTCAGAAAGCTTATCGTCAAATGTGAAAATGGGATTTACTGATGCAAAAAAGAAAGAAAAACAAAAAGTAATTTATAAAAATAAAATATAAAATCATGAATGAAGATTTAATACTAACATTACAAAATTACTGATTCTCGGAAAAAGAGGCTAAAATCTATTTAACAGCACTTTCTCTTTGAGCCGCACCAGCTAGTAGTATTGCAAGGAATGCAAATGAAACTAGAACAACAGTTTATTCTGTGCTTTGAGATTTAGTAAAAAAGTGATATTGTTCCACTATTGTTAGAGAAAATGTGACATATTTTTCTGCGGTTTCACCAGAAATGTTAGTCAAAATTCAGGAACAAAAATACAAGAGTTTACAAGAAAAATTACCAGAATTTATGGCAATTTGAAGCATGTTTTCATGACATTCAAAAATAAAAACTTTTGAGTGAAAGAATGCTTTGAGAAATTTATTTTTAGAGCTTGCAACAACAGAAATTGATGTAAAAGGTTTTCATTGAACATTTACTATGAAAGAAAACTTAGAGTTTTACCCAGCTGAAGAGATAGAATATTGTAGAAAGCAAAAAATTAAAAAGTGAATAGTCACATATAGAATTTTGTCGAACAACTGAAATAGGGATCAAGATCAAGAAAATGAAAAAGATAAACAATATAAACATAAAAGAAAAACATTGTTAGTTGATAATCGCTTTGTCGATTCAAAGTCAACAATACATATTTTTTGACCAAACAAAATATCTGTATCATTCCTTGAAAACAATTATCCGTATGTAATTATAATTGAAAATACTCATTTGTATAATTATTTGAATAGTCTTTTTGATTATGTTTGGCATAATGAAACTTTGAAAAGTAAATAATTAATACAATTATATTTAAACATGGTTGTCGACTAATATCGACAACAGTAAATAACTGAGAAAACTTGATTAAACAAACAATATATGTAAAATATTAAATGTCAATACTATGGATAAAATATTTAGTTTATTATATTTAAATATGGCTATAATATTAAGTAAGGAGCAATTCAATGAAAAACTTGAAGATAAACGTAAAAAATTATTGGAACAAAGAGCCAAAAGAATTACTGAAGAAATTGTATTAATCTTGAAATGAATTGATATGAAAGAGTATTCAAAAGAAGACCAATTAAATTTCCAAGAATCAGCGAGGCGTATCGCAGAGAAAAAAAGTTATGCTGAAGATTATAATTTAACAGTTTTGGAAAATATTAAAAAAAGTTCTGAAGAAAACAACTACTGAGAGGATGTTAACGTTAATGAATGAATAAATATTTTTTCAAACATTGAAAATGATGTGGTATACAGAAGAATGGTTGAAAAATGAGATCTTGAGAATATTAAGCTATTTTTGGAAAGAAAATTACCTGAAGAAACATATTATAGTTATCTAACGGATATAGAAAATAAAGAAATTTGAAATGAAGATCCAATGTTGTTAAAAAAGCAACTTGAAAAAGAAGCAGAAGATAGCAAAATAAATGATGAACAGAATAAAGAATCAGAAGAAAATTTGGGTGAAGAGAATCAAGAACCAGAGGAAAATCTAGGTGAAGAGCAAATATCTGAATTAATGGAACAGGAAGCTGAAATTGAAACATGAGAAGATAGGACAGAATGAGAAGAAATAGATAAAGAGAATTCAGATAATTCTGTAGATAATTGATCTGAAATGGTATTATCTGATGAGGATTTATTTAGAATAAATAATGCTATAAACCATTATAAAGATAAATGAATGGAAATAAAAGATTGTGAAACAGTAGAAGATG
>Ga0310786_10005410_pt1 | contig 17350 bp, 12 predicted proteins | sample AusTroGonzalo_MG_FD_203881 | JGI IMG/M metagenome (GOLD analysis project Ga0310786, IMG submission 203881) | Bovine rumen microbial communities from tropical cattle in Woodstock, Queensland, Australia - Gonzalo_03 (v2) (version 2) | ecosystem: Host-associated > Mammals > Digestive system >... | reverse complement strand
GGAGCCATTGAGGAGCTAGAGGCCAAGGGCTATCGGATCAGCTCTATAGCAGGTTGCTCGATGGGTGCCCTCATCGGAGGTGTCTATGCCGCAGGAAAGTTGAATGAGTTTCGTGAATGGATGAAAACCATTGACAGGAAAAAGATGCTGGATCTGACAGACTTCTCACTGTCATTCAATCATCTTGTCAAAGGAAAGCGCATCATTGAGGCTATCATGGAATTTGTGCCAGATATGGCCATCGAAGACTTGCCGATACCTTATTGTGCGGTGGCTACAGACCTGACAGCAGGAAAGGAAGTCGTGTTCAACAAGGGCAGCTTGTTCGAAGCCATCAGAGCCAGCATATCCCTGCCTTCCTTCTATGAGCCAGTGCAGCGTGGCGATATGCTCCTGATAGACGGAGGCGTCATCAATCCCCTCCCCCTGAACCGGGTTAAAAGACAAGCTAGCGATATCTTGGTGGGAGTCGATGTGAGCGGTCATGATTACAAATCGCAAGGGGAAGAGATGCGCAGACTGGCAGAGTGGCAAAAGAAGAGCGACAAGTCGTTGAGAGCCAAGATCCTCGATAAGCTGATACCAGACAATATCGGATTCAACTATTACACGCTCCTCTCACGCACCAGTTCGCTGATGATCCGTCAGAACTCCATACTGATGGCAAAGCTGATGAAGCCTGAGATCCTCATTGATATCCAGATGAACCGTTATAGCACTTTCGATTTCGACAAATCCGAGAAAATCATTACCATTGGTCGGAATAAGACCTCAAATGCCATCAGCAAATTTGAGAGTAATATCATCTATCCCAGTATTTAGTGGAAGCGTCGCCTGGTTCTCTCCTCGATGGTCTGGAAGATGACGAAGAGGACAGGCACGATGAAGAGCAGCGCAATGGTGCCGATTACCATACCGCCAATAGTACCTACGCCAAGCGAGTGATTACCATTGGCACCTACACCTGTGGCAAGGGCAAGCGGCAACAGACCAAACACCATCGTCATAGACGTCATGAGGATAGGACGCAGACGAACGGCAGCAGCATCCAGGGCTGCCTCTACGATACCCAATCCCTGACGACGACGCGTACTGGCATATTCTGTCAGCAGGATAGCCGTCTTCGAAAGCAGTCCGATTAGCATAATCAAACCCGTCTGCATATAGATGTTGTTCTCCAGTCCCCACAGATGGGCAAAAAGGAACGAACCAGCCAGTCCGAAAGGCACACTCAAGATGACAGCCAGTGGGATAAACAAACTCTCATAGAGGGCACAGAGAATCAGGTAGATGAAGATGATACAGATGATGAACACCAGTGTTGTGGTGTTCTGTGCCGATGCCTCCTCACGTGTCATACCACCAAACTCGTAACCATATCCCTCAGGCAGCACCTCAGCAGCCACCTCACGGATCGCATCGATAGCCTGTCCGCTACTATAGCCTTCGGCAGCGGTTCCACCCACCTGGATACTTGGGAAGAGATTGAAACGCGACAAGGTCTCTGAGCCATAGACACGATTCAAAGTGATATACTGTCCGATGGGTGACATCTCACCACTGCTGGTCCTAACAAAGATATTATTCAGCGACTCCGTATCAAGACGATACTCTGGCGAGGCCTGCACCATCACACGGTAAAGCTTTGTAAAGCGCACGAAGTTGGAGGCATACGTGCCACCTACATACCCGCTGAGAGCGCCGAGCACATCGCTTGGCGACACACCGCGACGCTTACACAAGGCGGCATCCACCTCCACCCGATACTGCGGATACTTCAACGAGAAATTGGTATAGGCACGACTGATCTCCGGCCGTTCGTTAAGGGCGGCAATCAGACGGTTCGTATAGCCCAGCAACTCATCGATAGTACCACCGTGCTTGTCCTGTACGTGCAGTTCAAAACCATTGATACGACCAAAACCAGGCAGCATATTCTGGGTATTCACCTGGATCTTGGCGTTGGCAATGTCTGCCGTACGACGATAGATCTCATCCACAACACTCTGCACATCGTCGCCTTCACCTGTGCGTTCGTCCCACATCTTCAGCTTCAGCGTGAAGTTACCATTCGACGATGACTGCTCAAAGTTGTTGCTATTACCTGCAATGAGCGAATAGATACGCAACTGAGGCAGGTCCTTGATGCGTGCCTCCACCTCTTTTAAGATGCCATAAGTCTGCTGCAGACTACTACCTGGTGAGGCCTGCACATTAATAAAGACAGTACCCATATCCTCATTGGGCACAAGACCCGTCCTCATCGTACGCATCATCCAGCCGAGGGCTATGATAGCCACCACAACGAGGACTGCTGCCAGCATTCTGCGACGCATAAAGCCAGCTACTGCATACTTGTATCGCCAGGAAAGCGACGTAAAAACAGCGTTAAACTGAGCATGGAAACGTGTAGGCGGCTTATCGTGCATGATGATGGCACTCAGCGCTGGTGAGAGTGTCAGCGCATTAAACAATGAGATAGCTACCGCTATCGCCATCGTGAGTCCAAACTGCGTATAGAAAGTTCCTGTGACACCACCGATGAAGCAGACAGGCACAAACACAGCCATAAACACCAGTGTGGTTGTAATCAGGGCTGAGGTGATCTTGTGCATCGCCTCCTGGGTCATCTGCTTCGCATCGTCTGTCCCATCCTTTGCTTCCAGTCTTGCCTGTACGGCTTCAACCACTACGATGGCATCATCTACCACCGTACCGATCACCAGCACAAGGGCAAAAAGCGTCAGCATGTTCAGAGAGAAACCGATGGCATAGATCACAGCCATGGTAGCAATCAACGATACAATGATAGCGATAGCGGGAATGATGGTAGCACGCCAACTGCCCAGGAAGAGCCACACCACGAGAATCACCAATAGCAAGGCTTCGAACAGTGTCTCCACCACACTGGCAATAGAGGCATCCAGGAAATCTTTCTTCGACTCCAGGTCCTCAATCACAATCCCAGGAGGCAGCGACTTTCGTATCTCCTCCACCTCACTGTCTATCTGTTTGATAATCTCGTTGGCATTCGAGCCAGCCACCTGGTTGATACTGATATTGACACCAGGACTGCCATTGGTCTCACCGATGATGTTATAGTTCTGCGAACCCAGCTCTACGCGGGCGATATCGCCTACTCGCAACACATTGCCATCAGGCAGCGAACGGATCACCAGGTTCTCGTATTCCTGTTCCTCCTCGTAGCGTCCGCGATATTTCAGCACATACTGGAAAGTGTTCTTACTCTCAGCACCCAACGTACCTGTAGCCACCTCTACGTTCTGCTCATTCAGCACCTGCGTGATATCAGCTGGTGTCAGGTCGTAACGAGCCATCTTCAGCGGGTCAAGCCAGATACGCATCGAGTAGTCAGCACCCATCACGTTCACCTCTCCCACACCAGGGATACGGCTCAGGCGCGGCTCAATGTTAATCTTCGTATAGTTGGCCAGGAACGAACGGTCAAAGGTGCTGTCAGGACTATACACCGCAATCTGCTTGATATTCGAGGTCTGTCGCTTACGCACGGTCAGTCCGCCCTTCACCACATCACTTGGAAGCCTTCCCTGTACAGTAGCAGCACGGTTCTGAACATTCACCATCGCCATGTCGGGATCTGTGCCCTGACGGAAGAAGACGCCAATGGAAGCAGTACCATTGTTCGAAGCCGATGAGGTCATATACATCATACCCTCCACACCATTGATGGCTTCCTCCAGAGGCACGATGACACTCTTCTGCACCGTCTCGGCATTAGCACCCGTATAAGATGCCATCACACGAACGGTTGGCGGCGCTATCTCTGGGAACTGTTCGAGGGCGAGCTGACTCAGTCCGATGATACCTACCAGCACCATCAGCACCGAAATAACGCCTGATAAAATCGGCCTGTCAATAAATGTCCTGACGTTCATTTTTTCTTTCGTTATAACCTGATGACGTTATTTAGGTTCCTCGGGTTTCTTGATCTCAACTCCATCTTTCAACAGTCCTGAACCTTCAGCAATGATAGTATCACCTACATTAATGCCATTCTCCACAATATATTCCTTTCCGTTATGCTGCGGATACAATCTGACAGCCGTCGCCATCGTCTTTCCGTTGATGACACGATAGACGAAAGAACGGTTCTGCAACTCGTAAGTAGCCTCCTGAGGTATCACGATACACTGTTGGCGATGGGTAGGCACTAACACCGTCGCACTGCCGCCATGATGTAGTAGGCCGCTGGCATTGGGAAAGGTGGCACGTAGCGTCACAGCACCTGTCTGCGTATCTACCGTACCGCTCACGGCGCTGATACGCCCCTTCTGGTCGTATAGCTGTCCGTTGTTCAGACGAAGCCCCACCTCTGGTGCCTTGCTGATAAACTCGCTGATAGAGCCGTATTGCGATACCAGGTCGAGTGCATGGTTCTCACTGATACTGAAGTAAATATACATTTCCGAATCGTCGGCAACCGTCACCAGCGGTTCATTGATATTACTACTAACCAGCGAACCCACATGCCAGGGAATCATCGACGCGACGCCGCTCACAGGGCTCTTCACCTCCGTATAGCTCAGGTTATTACGGGCATTCACCTCCTGAGCCTTTGCCTGTGCCAGGGCAGCCTCAGCCTCCAACCAGGCATTACGCATCGTCTGGACCGACACCTCACCCACGACATCACCTTTTTTCAGCAACTCCTCGTTCTCATAGTTCATGCGTGCCGTTGCCAGACGGGCCTCTGCACTCTTTCGGGCTGCAATCGCCATCTCCAACGCTGTCCGATAAGGTACCTGGTCGATGATAAACAAAGTCTGTCCCTTGCGTACAGCCTCACCCTCTCCCGTCAGGATCTGCGTGATACAGCCCGACACCTGTGGGCGCACCTCCACAATCTGCTTACCCGTCATGCGGGCACTATACTGACGTTCAAGGGTCATATCCTTCTTACTCACCACCATCGTCTTAAATTGGGCAGCGTCTTGCTTCCTCTGCTTCTTATCGCCACACGACAAGACCAACAGCGCTGCAAGACATACAGCTGGCAAGGTTTTGATTTGGGTACTTCTCAACAACATAAGTTCGTTTTTAGTTGGGTTACGTCTGAATTTGGATGCAAAATTAGCGAAAAAATCACCAATAATCCGCCATTTAACTATTTTTATCAGACTGGTCATGCTAATTATCTCAGATAATCCGTACTTTTGCAGAAAACATTAATCGAAACCTATTTAATTAACCAAGTACAATTATGAACAGTAAAACTAAATTTATCACGCTGGCTATGGTAGCCATGTTTGCTTTCAGCACACCAGCTGAGGCACAGTGGGGCAGTTTATTTAACAAAGCCCGTAAGGCCGTTGGCATCAAAACCAAACAAGAAAAGGCGATAGATGAGCAGAAGCGCAAGCAGGACTCTATCCAGGCAGTCATCAAGAGCATCACGCCTACCATCCCCCAACCCGCTAAGAGCGGTGCACCTATTGCCATCAGGTGGGAGAACACCAAGATCGGTACATGGGATCCCGTGACACTCGAAATCACATTCAACCAGACATACGACGATGGCGAGTTCGCTGGTCAGAAGGTCAGCTACAAACTCGATCCTGCCACTGGCAAGTGGACTGCTAAGAATGGCACTCCAAAGGGATCAATCAGCAACGACGGCACCATCGAGTCACCCAATCTGGGCACTCTCAAGTTCGATCCCGAGAAATGCACGGTATCCTATGACGGTATGGTTATAGGCAAGGCCAACCTGAAGAATGCCTATGTTTTCGACAAGGAGATAGGAGGCTTTGAAGGCCATGTAAGTCCGCTGCTCATAGCTTACACCTTTCATGGAGCATTAATCTCTAAGAATCAGGTTATCAAGTGGAAAGAAGAAAAAGAAGCTGCCGCGAAAGCTGCTGCCGAGCGTGCAGAGAGAGAGCGTCAGGAGCGCATCGCCCGTGAGGAAGCTCTGAAGAAGGAGTGGGCTGAGCTGAATGCTGAGGTGACCAACAGCAGCTACTCTACCCTAGGCTATATCAGGGCAAACGGTACCGTGGAGAACAGCTCGCACTCGACCATCGGTTATATCAGGACTGACGGTACGGTTGAGAACAGCTCGCACTCGACGATTGGCTATGTCAGGTCAAACGGTGAGGTAGAAAATAGCTCTCACTCAACCATCGGTTACTTCAGAAGCGGTAGTTTCGAGAACAGCTCGCACTCGACCATCGGCTATTTCCGCGGTGGCGACATCGAGAACAGTTCGCATTCGACCATCGGTAAACTGCGTGGTACGAGCAACAACACCGTGGTTGCAGCTGCATTCTATTTCTTCTTCTTTAAGGAAAAGGTGGTGCAGAGCTCCAGCAGTAGCAGCGATGCAACAGAACTCTGGCGTAACGGTAGCCGATTTGGTGAACTGAAATCGAATGGCGACATCTATATGGGCGGAAGCTATAGAGGAAGGATTACTTCAAGTGGCGACATCTACGTAGGCGGAAGCTGCAAAGGCCAGATTCGTGGTAACGAAATATGGAAAGACGGCAAATACGTTGGTAAGGTAAGCTCTGGCGATGTATATTTAGATGGCAGTCGTGTAGGCGAAGTAAAATCGAATGGCGACATCTACAGGAGCGGTTCCAACATCGGCCGTGTCACTAATCTGAGGGATCCCAACAAGGTGGCCGTGATCTACTTCTTCGGATTCTTCTAACTCAATTAATGAAGACACTCTGTCATTACATATCAGAATACATGGGAATACTGGTGCTTGCAGCAGCTGTGCTGGCACTGGTATTCCCTGATTCTTTGCAGCAGATTCGCCCCACGGTGATCAACTACCTGTTGGGAGTGGTGATGTTCGGCATGGGTCTGACCCTCAACCTGCGGGATTTCAAGATTGTATTCAGTCGTCCGAAAGATGTCATCATTGGCTGTCTGGCACAGTTTACGGTGATGCCGCTGCTGGCGTTTGCACTGGCCCGCCTCTTCTCACTCGACGAGGCACTGGCGCTGGGTGTCGTATTGGTAGGCTGCTGTCCTGGTGGCACCGCCTCCAATGTCATCACCTTCCTGGCAAAGGGCGATCTGGCATTATCCGTTGGCATGACCGGAGTCTCCACCCTACTCGCCCCGTTCCTCACACCACTGCTCACATGGGCTTTGGCGGGCAAGAGTGTCAATGTGGATATCGTGGGTATGCTGCTGAGCATCCTCTGGGTTGTCATCCTACCCATCGTCATAGGACTGGTAGTAAAATGGATATGGCCCAATTTCACCAAGAAGGCAACGGATTATCTCCCTGCCTTCTCGTCGATTGCCATTGCCGTGATTGTAGCCATCATCATCGCTGCCAATGCCAACAAACTGCTGGCAGGCGGACTGATCATCGTGCTGGTGGTGATGCTCCACAACCTCTGCGGATTAAGTCTGGGCTATCTGATAGGCCGCCTGCTGGGCTTGACAGAGGAAAAGAAGCGAGCCATCTCCATCGAGGTAGGTATGCAGAACTCCGGGTTGGCAAGCAGCCTGGCCACCATCCATTTTGCCGCTTACCCGCTGGCCACTATCCCTGGCGCTATCTTCAGCGTATGGCATAACCTCTCTGGCGCAGCCGTCGCCTACCTCTATCGGAGGCGCCAGTAATTACTGACCCTTATCTTTATTTTTACCCTTACCTTTAACCTGCCATTCCTTCAGTTTCTTCACTGTGCCATCATTCTGTATGGCATAAGCAATGTACTTCTTGGTCTTGCCATCGGGAAGCACTACATAACTTAAAACATACTGATTGTCGTCATCCAACTGAGGATTGCAGATCAAGCGGAAGTTTTTATGAAAAACAAACTTATCCGTCTGCGGATCATAGAGCCAGGCATCATAGTAAGTGATGGGATGATTGTTGGCAGGCATCATACCCAGACAGATCATCACGTCCGTATGCCCGTCGAAATTGACATCCGCCTGCCACACATTACCAAACGATTCCAGCATATCCTGCGGATAATCCGACGTGTAGCCCTCTAACATCTGCTTTGACCCGCCTTCGGAGTTATGTATAAGGGCCTCATAGCGAGGCTTCTCCAGCTGCAGGTCAGTGATCTGCACACTGATATCCCATTGTTCGGCCTGTGGGGCGTTCTCAGCCACACTTCCACAAGAAACTATCATTGCCGCAACAGCTAACGCGGCGAGAGAGAAAGGTATTATCTTCATATTTAATAAATGTAACTACTGATATAATCCATCACCTCTTTCTTCACGTCGGCAGGACAATAGGCGGGATCGTTGAATGGCTATCGCCAGCAGCATCCAAAGTCTAAGGGTCTGTTTCATTGTTATATATGCTTTATGGCTGCAAATATAAACAAAAAAATCGAGAGTTACAAACCCTCGGCTTATTTTTTTACTTTTCAAACCTTGCCAGCCCCCACCCTCGCAGCATGGTGAAGTAGTCGAGGGAGTAGTCCCTATTTTTCTCTGATTTTGCTCCGACATTGCTCCGAGGATGCTCCGAAGATGCTCCGATCGCTCTCCGTTTCCAAGGGCCTGATTAAAGTACGATGTGCCCTTCACGGTCAAAGTCAATAGCACGGACATCCAAAGGGGCACTCTGGGATTTTTTATTTCGCACTTCATGTGATTGGAATCTGGCAAACGCCATCAGCAAATAGAGGTTAAAAAACAGGGTGAAACACTGCTTTTCGAGTATTTTTTACTAAATTTGCAGGCGAGAATATCATAAAAAGTTCCGTGTTTAAAATCTGGTAAATATTCTGCTACGCAAAACGATGATTCGGTTTATAACGATAATAGCAACAATCATGATGATGAATACATGTAACGGAGAGGCGTCGAATGGACTGAAGGTTAGACCTGCGACACAGGCGAACCGCTTTTATACGGGCGATGCCAGGGCACTAAGCGAGGAGGTGGACAGCTTTCTGGCGCTCCATGCCAACAACAGGACATACGAGCATGTGGCGGCGCTGATCGTGCCTCATGCGGGGTATTATTTCTCGGGCAATGTGGCGGCTGCGGCCTATCGGGCAATCCCCGACGGTAGGCAGTTCAAGCGGATCTTCCTGCTAGGGCCAAGTCATCATGAGTGGCTCGACGGGGCATCGGTGAACACGGCGTTCGACTGTTATGCCACCCCCTTGGGAGAAGTAAAGGTGGACGTGGAGACGGCACAGAGGCTGATAGATACGGACAGCGTGTTCTCGTATCAGCCCAAAGCGCACGACAGGGAGCACTGCCTGGAGGTGCAGCTGCCCTTCCTGCAGAGGCGACTGGGTGAGGTGCCGTCTATCGTACCTATTATTATATCTACGAACGACTTCATGAAGCTGCAACGGATAGCCGACGCGCTGAAGCCATATCTGACGGAGGAGAACCTGTTTGTGGTGAGCAGCGATTTCTCGCATTATCCGAAGTATGAGGATGCCTGCGAGGTGGATGCCAGGACGGGCAAGGCGATTGAGAGTGGCAACGTGGAGCAGTTTATCTCTGTGCTGGGTGAGAATGCCAGCAGCGGGGTACGCAACCTGGCGACGAGTGCCTGTGGGGAACTGGCGATTGCCACGCTGATGGTGATGCTGGACAGCCAGTATGAGGTGAAGCATCTGTTGTATCAGAACTCTGGGGATATCGACAACCACGACCACAGCAGGGTTGTGGGCTATCATGCGTTTGCGATTGTGCGTGGCAACAAGCAGACGTTTTCGCTGACGGATGAGGAGAAGCGGATGCTGAAGGGGATTGCGCAGACGAGTATCCAGGATTCACTGGACGGCAAACGGATAGCCGAGCCCAAGGAGCTGACGAAGACGCTGGAAGCGAAGTGCGGTGCTTTTGTGTCGCTGCATAAGCAGGGGCGGCTTCGCGGGTGTATCGGACACTTCGGGGAGAATGTGCCGCTGCATGAGATTGTGGCTGAGATGGCACGTTCTGCCGCCTTTGAAGACCCACGGTTTATGCCTGTGACGAAGGACGAGCTGGGGGATATCGACATCGAGATCTCTGTGCTCACGCCCATGCGGCGCATACAAAGTCTGGATGAGTTTGAGCTGCATCGCCACGGTATCTATATCCGCAAGGGCTTCCGCAGCGGTACGTTCCTGCCACAGGTGGCCGACGAGGTGAACTGGACGAAGGAGGAGTTTGTGGGGCACTGTGCACAGGACAAGGCGGGCATCGGCTGGGATGGCTGGAAGGATGCGGAGTTGTATGTGTATGAGGCGATCGTATTCTAATGACAGGCAGATACTATAGGACGCTGGAGGATGGACGGGTGGAATGTCTGCTCTGTCCGCACCACTGCCATCTTGCGAACGGCAAGACGGGCATCTGTCGGAGTCGGCGCAACGAGGACGGTGTGCTCAAGAGTGAGGTGTATGGCAAGCCTTGTTCGCTGGCCATCGACCCCATCGAGAAGAAGCCGCTGTACCACTTCCATCCTGGCACGAAGTGTCTCTCTATCGCCTGCACGGGCTGTAATTTCCGTTGTCTGAACTGTCAGAACCACGAGATATCCCAGGTGAAGCCATCCGACGTGGGGCACTATGACCTCTCGCCACAGGAAGTGGTTGCGCTCTGCGTGGAGCACCACTGCCCTGGCATCGCCTATACCTACACAGAGCCGCTGACGTATCTGGAGTATATCGTGGACACGGCACAGCTGGCGCATGAGAACGGGCTCTGGAACATTCTCGTCAGTGCGGGCTATGTGTGTCAGGAGCCGTTGAAAGACCTGTTGCCCTATCTCGATGCTGCCAACATCGACTTGAAATCATTCTCCGACGATATCTACCAGCATGTGAGTGGCGGGCATCTGCAGCCTGTGCTCGACACCATCCTGGCGATGCACGGGGCTGGCGTGTGGATAGAACTGACGAATCTCCTCATCCCTGGTGTGAACGACGATAGACAGATGATCCGCCAGATGTGTCGCTGGATCGTAGATAACGGACTGGGGGACCAACCGCTGCACTTCAGCCGTTTCTTCCCGCGCTACCGGATGGAGGATGTGCCATCGACGCCCCTCCCTACCCTAAAGGCTGCGAAGGAGATAGCACAAGAGGAAGGCATCAAGCATGTGTATCTTGGGAATGTATAAGAAAATCCCGCTGACTCGGATGAATCAGCGGGATTCTCATGTGAAGTCGAGGTGACAGGACTCGAACCTGCGACAGCCTGGTCCCAAACCAGGAACGCTACCAACTGCGCTACACCTCGCTTTTGCGGCTGCAAAGGTACACATTTTCTGTGACCCTTGCAAACTTTTCCGCAAATTTATTTGGTTTTACTTAATAATTCCCTGTTCTACGAAGATTTTCTTCAGGGCAATCACTGAGCGATCAACCTGCTCTTCGGTATGTGTAGCCATCAGGGCATAACGCACCAGCGTATCCTGAGGTGCACAAGCGGGAGGAATCACAGGATTGATAAACACGCCAGCCTTGAAGGCAAGTGCCGTTACGAGGAACGTCTTCTGGGCATCACGCACATAGAGCGGGATGATGGGGCTCTCGGTCTCACCAATCTCGAAGCCCTCCTCACGGAAACGCTTCAGGGCATAGTTGGTAACCTTCCACAGACGCTCGATGCGCTCGGGCTCCTTCTGGATGATATGAAGTGCCTCAAGAGCAGCAGCAGTGGCAGCAGGCGTATTAGAAGCCGAGAAGATATATGAACGGGCATTATGGCGCAGGAAGTTGATAACATCCCAGTCGGCAGCAATGAAACCACCAATCGAAGCCAGTGACTTAGAGAAGGTACCCATGATGAGATCGACCTCATCGGTCAATCCAAAGTGATCGCATACACCACGACCCTGACGTCCGAACACACCGATACCGTGTGCCTCATCGACCATGATAGAGCAGTTGTACTTGTGCTTCAGCTCTACGATGGCAGGCAGGTTAGCCAGATCGCCCTCCATAGAGAAGACACCATCGACCACGATGAGCTTGATGGCATCCTGAGGCAGCTTCTGCAGCACGCGCTCCAAATCCTCCATATCGTTGTGCTTGTAATGGAGCTGCTTGGCAAACGACAGACGGCGTCCGTCAACGATAGATGCATGGTCACGATCATCACAGATAATGTAATCGTCCTTACCGCAGATCACTGCCAGCACACCTTGGTTTACTGAGAAGCCGGTAGAGAAGCAAAGTGCCTCATCTTTTCCGATGAACTCAGCGAGTTCCTTCTCCAACTTCACGTGCAGGTCGAGCGTTCCGTTCAAAAAACGGCTACCGGCACAGCCAGAACCATACTTGTCGAGTGCAGCCTTTGCTGCATCGATGATACGCTGGTCGCCAGTAAGACCTGTGTAAGCATTGGATCCGAACATCAGTACCTTGTGTCCGCCCATTTCTACTTCCGTTCCCTGTTTTCCTTCAATCTCACGGAAGTAGGGATATACATCAGCCTCCATGAACTTCTGAGGTTCACGATACAGCTTGTATTTTTCAGTTAATTGTCCCATTCCTATATAGGTAACTTTATAATTTTTAATTTCAGGGTGCAAAGTTACACAATTTTTATCAAAACGTGCAAGTTTTTATTAATAAATGTTTGATTTTCATTTTTTTCTTTACGAAAAAGCTGGTTTTTCTACTAATTTTCATATATTTGCAGTTGATTATGGCAACGAAGAAGAAGATTGTATTCATATTAAACCCCATCTCGGGCACACACTCGAAGAAAGAAATCCCCGAGACGATTGAACGCACACTTGACCATGAACTGTTTGATTCCGAAATCAGACTGACAGAATATGCAGGGCATGCCTCAGAAATCGCCAAGGCATGTGCTGCAGAATGCGTTGACATCGTCGTGGCTATCGGTGGTGACGGCACGGTAAACGAGGTGGCAAGGTCGCTGGTGCATACCGAGACGGCGCTTGGCATCATCCCCTGCGGATCGGGCAACGGGCTGGCGCGACATCTCTGCCTGCCACTTGACATCAAGAAGGCCATCCAGATCATCAATGCCTACCAGATTGAGGCCTTCGACTATGGTGTGATCAATGGTCTCCCCTTCTTCTGTACCTGCGGCATGGGCTTCGATGCCTTTATCTCACTGAAATTTGCCGAGGCTGGCAAGCGCGGACCCGTGACCTACGTGGAGAATGTGCTGAAGGAGGGACTGAACTACCGCCCAGAGACTTACGAGGTGGAGGATGAGTCGGGTGCCAAGAAGTACAAGGCATTCCTCATCGCCTGTGCCAACGCCTCGCAATATGGCAACAATGCCTATATCGCGCCAGGTGCCACGATGCAGGACGGCGAACTTGATGTGATCGTGATGGAGCCTTTCAATGCACTGGATGCGCCGCAGATCGCTGCCGACCTCTTTATGAAGACGCTGGGGAACAACTCGAAGATCAAGACTTTCAGAACGAAACGGCTGCATATTACCCGCAGTGAGCCTGGTGCCATCCATTACGACGGCGATCCCATCATGACGGGCAAAGACATCGACGTGCATATCGAGCCGCACGGTATCCGTATCCTGACCAATCCTGAGCAGAAGGAGGATACGGGCGAGGCCAACTTCCTATTGAATGCCTTCAGCGATCTCTTTAATAATATAAATAATGTACGTGAGGACATCGAGAAGACAGGTCACAGGATGCTTGTCATCAATAAGGTGATGCTCCGCAAGCTCTCCAATCTGTAAATGCAGGAATTGTTGGTTGCCATCGTGATTCTGGCTGCTGTGGGCTATGGCGGCTGGCGTGTTTATCTGGCATTTCGGAGGGCCGGAGATCCTTGCTACGGCTGTGCCGGATGTGCGCTAAAGGCACAGAAACAAGCCCAATTAAAGAAAAAAGAGAAATGTTGGCATAAAAAGTAGTCTAAAAATTTGGCTGTCTCGAATATTATGACTACCTTTGCACCCGCATTCGAGAAACGAGTGTTTAAATTTCTTTTGGTGCCTTGGATGAGTGGCTTAGTCTACGGTCTGCAAAACCGTCCACGGCGGTTCGAATCCGCCAGGCACCTCTAAAGAGAGAAGCAAAAAGGCTGATGGGATTTTCCACCAGCCTTTTTCTTTTTCATCTACTCATTATTATCCTTGAAGATATCCGTCGCTTCATTGATCTCCTCCTCATCAAACCACTTGGAGAGTTTCTCCTTGGCCTGTTCGATGATAGAGGGGTCGATGTCGGTCCATACCTTCTTCAGCACATAGAGCAGCACGGCAAAGTCGTCGGTAAGACCTGCAATGGGGATGGCATCGGGTATGACATCAAGCGGACTAATCATATAACCTAAGGCACCGATAATGATAGCCTTGTCAGTCTTGCTGATACGATCGCTCTGAAGCGTGTAATAGAGAATCAGGGCGGCATACACCAGCTTGGACCCCGCACGCTTGGCAATGCGGGAGATCTTCTCTACAAATTCCGACTGAGAGAATTTGTTGGCATAACTCATAAAATCAGGTAATTCCATAATTCTTTCTGGTTAAGTTATTTTGATATTCTAATAATTCTAATACCGGTATGAGTGCTGTGCTGTTGCAGATACTGGTAGAGCGTCATCGGCTCTTCGACCACCTTTTTGTGCAGCATAGAGGCATTGAGCAGATGCAAACCGTCGGCCTGCCATACGGCAAAGCCGAGGTGGGCGATATCGAGTCCCGCTTTCTTACAGGTGATGGCAATGATATCGCCATCATTGATGACCTGACGGAGCAGGACGCTATTCTTGACGGCTTGTTTGGGGATATAACTAAAGCGCTGGCCCGTGATGGACTGCTCCATCTGACGGATGGCAGGCACATATTCAGGATGTGCGCGAAGCGCCTTATAACTTTCCGGATGACGGCTCATATAGTTCACATTCACCTGCTGGATGGCAGAGAACGGCGGATTAGGCTCCTGGATCTCTGTGACGATACCAGCTTCTGTGTTCAGCGTGATCCACTCCGTGAAATAATGGATGCGACTGGTGTAATCGTCGAGCTGCCCCTGACGGTAACGCATGGCGACAAGCGCATTCAGATAGTCGCGCCAAGTGAAGAGATGGCGATAGGCACAGAGCGTAAGGGCGGTGACCGTCTCTACAAGGGTGGTACAATCCAGCTGACGGGTATTCACCACCAAGCGCTCATCATCATTGATCTCAAGGGTATGAGCGACATAGGGGATGCCGAGGAACTTCTTGGCAAAGAAGAGCGGGAAGTTCGTGGTGCGCGGCTGGCTATGCGCCTCATCAAGCAATCGGCAGATGGTCAGACTGTCAGTCGGAAGATAGCTCACCCTACCCTGCCCCTGAGCAGTGGCAAGGAGCACGAAGAGTGCTATCAACAATAACAGTTGTCGTTTCATTTCTTTCGCTTGTATTTATCCTTTAACATAAAATTATAGCCTATATAGGCATTCAGCGAGCCATACACATTATTAGCCGAGAATCGCGAGGATCGATAGTTGTTCGTGCGGAAGATGGCACTGGCTCCTACATACCACCGCGTGTTGTTATACACCAGCCCGAAGCGTCCGACAAAGTCGGGATTGAACTTCCCGATATCGAAACCTTTCTTCTCGTCAGCCGTCTGCCCATAGCTCGTCTTATAGGCTACGGCAAGCTGTCCACTGGCACAGAACAGCCAGTTCTTGGCAAACACCCAGTTGTAGGCATAGCCGCCCGAGAGCATGAAGTCATTATACTTGATGCTATTGAACATCATTCCGCTGTCGAGCTCTACCGTCTGACCTTTCGGCATTCGACTGTTGAGTGCATCACGCAACTCCTCATAGTCGAGGTCGAGCGTATTCCTCGTATAGCCTGCGCCAGCCATCCATGAGCCGCAGCTTACTTTCTGGCAAGTAGATTGGCTAAAGGCAGCCGGATAGGAGAAGTGCCCGTGATTGAAGATATAGTAGGCACTCACACCAGTAACACCAAGCTGAACGCCTGAGAATGGCATATCCTCAAAGAGGTCACTGTTCAATCCGCCGAGTCTCACATCACGGATCTTATAGTCGCTGCCCGACCGGCGATAAAAGACATCAACGCCAATCTGCGAAGAGTAGATACTGAGATCAAACTCTTTCCGCAATCCACCACTTCCGAAACTCAAGTTCTTGATATCGAAAGTATAGCCAAAGAAGAACCAGCGCCAGCCGAAGTAAGGGCCTACCTTGGTAAGCCCGTCAGGGGCCAGCCGTATTTGTTGGTCATTGCTACTCAAATAAAAGTTCTCAAACGTACGAGTCACCTGCATCATCACCGTGAACTCGTAGTGCTGAGGTTCGATATACTCATCTTCCGTCCTGTCGAAGCCACGGATCGTCTCACGGATGATGCCGATCTCGCGTTGCTTCTTCAACGTGTCGGTACGAAGCGAATCCTGCGCATAGAGCATTGTACATGACAACAACGCAACCAACAACAGGACTACCCTCTTCATCCCGCTTAGAGTTTTCCTAATATACGATCCATCACCCAGTTAACAGGCGTTGCCGACACACTCGTGCAGGTGCAGATAGCCAACCCCTGAAGATGCTCGATGACATTCTTGATGATCGGATACTGCACATAGGGCGGATTAGGCACCGTGATGAGCTCATCGCCCTCACTGGTCTGCAAACGGATCGGGTTATAGTCGAAGACTGAGAAACTCACCTGTCCCTCAGTGCCAATAATCTCAATACAGTCTTCACGGGCACTCTCATGAGCCACATAGCACCACGAGCCGCTACCCGGCAAGCCATTCTCAAAGCGGAAGCAGGCGCTGACAGAATCCTCTGCATCGTAGAGTTCACTACGATTCGCACAGATGCCACGCGCCTCGAGAATCACACCAAACATATCCTGCAGCAGATCCAGCTGGTGAGGAGCCATATCATAGAAATAGCCGCCACCAGCAATCTCAGGCTGCAGGCGCCAAGCCAGAGGCGTACCGTTCTGGATGGCCTCTGCATCAGCGGGACGTAAAGGTTCTGTATAGCGTATCTGAACATTCAAGATCTTACCTATCCGACCGCTTTGCACGATATCTTTCACCCTCTGGAAATAAGGGAGGTAACGGCGGTAATAGGCCACAAAACAAGGGATGCCAGTCTGTTCTGAGATGCGATTGATACGGGCACAGTCTTCATAGCTTGCTGCCAAGGGCTTTTCCACATAGACGGGCTTGCCTGCCTTCATCGCCATGATGGCATAGGTAGCATGACTTGAAGGGGGCGTCGCCACATAGACAGCATTCACGTCAGGATCATCAATCAGTTCTTGGGCATCTGTGTACCATTTACTGATGCCGTGCTGGATGGCATAAGTGCGTGCACGCTGCTCCGTACGGCTCATAACAGCCTCAACGCTAGAGCCCTCAACCTCACTAAAGGCTGGGC
>Ga0310786_10005409_pt1 | contig 17355 bp, 12 predicted proteins | sample AusTroGonzalo_MG_FD_203881 | JGI IMG/M metagenome (GOLD analysis project Ga0310786, IMG submission 203881) | Bovine rumen microbial communities from tropical cattle in Woodstock, Queensland, Australia - Gonzalo_03 (v2) (version 2) | ecosystem: Host-associated > Mammals > Digestive system >... | reverse complement strand
GTGCTCGATCGGGATGTCGTAGATGTCGAGCTCCTCGCGGCGGATCAGGTACAGCAGCAGGTCGAGGGGACCCTCGAACACGTCGAGGTTCACCTTGTAGTCGTCTGCGAAAAGCTGCTCTTGTGCCATAGCTGATATTATACCATAAATGGCAAATTGAAGACCGCGCGGCAGTAGATGCCGCTCGGGCAGGGAAGCGACTTCCCCTCGAGCAGCATCTCGCCTTTTTCTGTCCGCGCCCCCGGCAGGAGCTGGGAGAGGACGTTCTCGGCCACGACCGGCGAGAGGCCGGGGGTGTGGGACGAGAAGAGCAAGAAGAGCGGCGCGTCCGACAGGAGCTCCTTCGCGAGGGCGAGCGTCTCCTTGAGGTCGCGCTCGATCTTGTACATCTCGCCGCCGGCGCCGCGCCCGAAGCTCGGCGGGTCGAGGACGATGGCGTCGTAGCGCCGTCCGCGGCGGATCTCGCGCTTCATGAACTTGTGGGCGTCGTCCACAATCCAGCGGACCGGCGAGGCGGCGAGGCCGTTCAGCTTCGCGTTCTCTCGCGCCCACTCCACCATCCCCTTCGAGGCGTCGAGGTGGCAGACCTCCGCGCCGCCCAGCGCCGCCGCCAGGGTCGAGCCGCCGGAGTAGGCGAAGAGGTTGAGAAGCGACGGCGCGCGGCCGGACGCCTTTGCCGCGGCGACCGTCTCGCGGATCCACCGCCACTGCGCGCGCTGCTCGGGGAAGATGCCGAGGTGGCCGAAGTCGGTGCCGCCGAGCTTGAAGCGGATGCCGGCGGTCTCGATCTCCCAGGACTTCGGGATGCCAGCGCGGTTGTGCCAGCGGTTGCCGTCCTCGCGGTCGAAGGACGCGTCGGCGCGCGCCCACTCCGCCGCCGGCAGCGACGGGCGCCACAGCGCCTGCGAGCAGGGGCGCGCGAGCGTGTAGGCGCCGAAGCGCTCGAGCTTGCGGCCGTCGCCGCTGTCGAGAAGTTCGTAGTCGTCGTTCATCTTCCCTCCCCTTCCGTCTCCTCGTCGTAGTCGACCAGCTCCGGCACGGCCGGCAGGCACGTGCCGCCGCGCACCGCGCGCTCGAGCTCCTCCGCCCGGTCGGCGTCGTACCACCAGTACGAAAGCGCCGCGTTCTCGCGCCCAAGGCGCGAGAGCACCGTGCGCGGAGTGCCGAACTTGTTCCAGTAGAGGATGCGCGTGGAGTCGGTCTGCCAGAGAAGGACGTACGGCACCGCCGCGGCGACGCGCGCGTCAATCTCGCGGTAGGCGGCGAGGCGGTCCGCCGCCGACTCCATCCCCTTCTCCGCGGCGATCAGGCGGTCCACCTCGGGGTCGCTGAAGCCGGTGACGTTGTTGGAGCCGCGGCGCGCGGCCTCGGCGCTGGACCACGAGAGCTCGGGGTACTTCACCACCCCGGCGCCCCACGCCGCCCAGGTCATGTCGAAGTTGAACTCGTCCATGTCGCGCATCCACGCGGCGAAGTCCTTGCGCACGATCTCCATCTTCACCCCGCACTCCGCGAGCGCGCGGGAGAAGAGCGCGAGGAACTTGTCCTCGGTGGCGCTGCGCGAGAGGAAGGTGAAGGAGAAGCCGCCGCCGAGGCCGGCCTTGGCGAGCAGCTCCTTCGCGCCCTCGACGTCGTAGCGCCAGACGGCGTTGGTGCAGGGATGGGCGGCGTCGTAGAGGTCCTGGTAGTAGGAGCTCAGCAGGAAGTACGCGCCGTTCATCATCGTGCGGTTCATGGTCTCGCGGTCGACGAGCTTCGCCATCGCCTGGCGCACCTCGAGCCGGTCGAACGGCGGGCGGCGCATGTTCATCGCGAAGCCCTGGAAGCCGACCGGCGCGTGGTTGCGCACGCGGCGCTTCAGCACCAGGTTGCGCGCGAACTCGTCGGTGCGCGTGCCCTCGGCGTAGATGCGCGCGGAGTAGACGGGGTAGACGTCGATCCGGCGCTTCCGGAACGCCTCGAACGCGTTCTCGTTCTCCGCGAAGTACCTGACCACGATGCGGTCGAAGTTGCAGAGCCCGCGGCACTGCGGCAGGTCCTGGCGCCACCAGCGCCAGTGGCGGCTGAGCTCGGTCTCCACCTGCTCGGCCGCGCGGGAGATGAAGTAGGCGCCACCGGAGACCGCGCCGACGAAGTCGAGCTTGTTGAAGTCGCGCCCCTCGAAGGCGTGCCGCGGCAGGATCCAGAAGGACGAGCAGTTGAGGACGTCGCGCCAGTCCTTCGGGCCGTCACCCTTCTTCACGAATCTGACGGTGCGCTCGTCCACGGCCTCGGGGCTCTCGAAGAAGGCGAGGGTTGGCTTCCACGGGCCGGTGTCGCTCCTTGGATCCGTCACCGCGTCGAAGGTCCACTTCACGTCCGCCGCGGTGACCGGGCGGCCGTCGGACCACTTCGCGCGCGGGTCGAGCTCGAAGACGAACTCGCGCCCGTCGTCCGAGGTGGCCCAGCGCCGCGCCAGCGCCGGCACCGGCTCGCCGGTCTCGGGGTCGGAGTCGAGCAGCGTCTCGTACATGAGGCTGAAGAGCATCGCGGTGTAGGAGTTGTTGTCCACGTAGGCGTTGAAGCTCTTCGGGGGCTGCGAGCCGGAGAAGCGCAGCGTGCCGCCGCGGCGCGCGCGCGGCGACGCGGACGGGTCCGGGCGCGCGGGAAGGTCCGCCGCCGGATGCCAGAGGAGCGCCGCGAGGATGGCGGGGAGGACGGACATCACCGTTCCGTCGGCAGCCCCCACGACTCGAGCTTTGCGGCCATCCACTCGAACGCCGCCGCGTGCATGTCGCGCGCCTTGCCGCACGGTATCGCCGGACCGCAGGCAACGCGGATGTCGCGCGAGGTGTCGACGGGGCCGAAGTCCTTGAACACCTTGCGGAGCAGCCCCGTCTTGCGCGTCGGCTGGCAGCGGGTGTCGACCACGATCGGCATCACCGGGCATCCGGCGCGCTCGGCGAGCTTCGCGCCGATCGAGGAGTAGCGCGCGCGGCTGAAGACCTCGCACCGCGTGCCCTGCGGGAAGATGAGGAAGCTCTCGCCCGAGGTCATCCGCTCGGTGCCGACCCGGAGGATGTTCACCAGGTCCTCGCGCGGCGACGCGCGGCTGATCGGCACCATCCGCATCCGCTCCGCCGCCTTCTCGAGGAACGGCAGGTGCGCGAGCGACGCCTTGGCGACGTAGCTGAACGGGCCGAACGCATGCAGCACCGGCATCAGCAGGATCGTCTCGGTCATCGACATGTGGTTGGAGAGGTACATCACCGGACCCTCGACCGCGCGGCGGTTCTCGAAGCCCTCGATCGACACCTCCATCCCAAGCCGTTCCGCCGTGGTCACCGACGAGAAGCAGGCGTTTGCCCAGCTGTCGGTGGTGAGCCGCCCGAGCGGCTGGTTGACCGCGCTGTAGGGAAACACGCGGGTGACGCCCCAGGTGTAGCGCAGGGTGGTGAGCCAGCCCGGCTTCGCACGGCGTTTCGCGCGGCAGTCCTCGGCGGTGCGGTAGGAGCCGGTCGCGCGCAGCGACTCCTGGAACTCACTCAGAGTCGTCGTTCGCACCCTTGGCTCCCTTCGACGCCGACTTCGACTCGCGCACGCGCCGGAGCTCCTCCTGGATGGCGAGCAGCTGCTTGCGCTGTTCTTCGCGCTCCTCCTCGCGCTGCGCCTCGCGCTCCTCCTCGGCCTCGCGCTCCTTCGCGCGGAGCTTCTCCTCCTCTTCGCGGCGCTTGCGATCCTCTTCCTCCTGCTCGGCGCGGCGGCGCCGGAGCGAAGTGAAGCCACCGGTGTTGAGCAGCGGCGAGTTGCGCGTTCCGGCGCCGGAGGTTTCGCCGGAGCGCTTCATGTTGCCGCCGCCCTTCGCGGAGTTGTCGCCGAGCCGGAGCTCAAGCGAGACGCCATCCTTGGAAATCGTCATCGTGGCGGTCTCGTGGTCGGCCTCCTCCACCGTCCAGCCGCCCGCAGTGTCTCCCTCGCAGATGAAGTAGTGGCGCGGCTCCTTGGGGTCGGTGTTGTCGGTGAAGCCGACCTCCACCCGGCCGTCGCTCCTGACGTTGATGACCGAAAAGTGGATGGCGCTCCTCAGCTTCTCCTGCTCGGCGGAGAGCTCCTTCTCGGTCCTCGACGACTTCTGCACCTCGCTCGGCAGCTTGCTGGGGTCGAAGTCGTTCGGCAGAGCCCCGAACATCTGCCGGTCGATGATCGACTGGTAGCGCTCCAGCGGCTGCCTTTCAGCGGCCGCCGCGAGCGCCGCGAGCGCGGCGAGAAATGCTATCCTGAGCTTCATTGGCGCAATTATACCAAAAACCGCGCGCTCCGTGTGGGGAAAAGTGTGGCCGTCCGGCGTCGCGCCGACCTCATTCAGCGCGGCTGCGGCGGCCGGAAAGCGAATAGTCCCACGGCCTGAAGCCGAGCTTCAGCGCCGGCGAATCGGGCCTGAGGCTATAGTCGCCGTTGGCCGCATCCACGAACTTCGGGTCGGCCACGGTGCCGCGGCAGAGTCCGTTGAGCTCCGTCACCCCGTCCTCGCTCCAGAAGAGGTTGCCGTCGAACTCGGCCTGCGCGGTGCCGTCGGCGAGGCGGTTTCCGCCGCGGAACGCCGGCCCCTTCGGCCACACGATCACGTTGCGGCGGAAGGCGACCTGCGGGTGGTCTTCCCTGCGGCTCACCGTGAGCACGCTTCCGCGCGCGCCGACGAGCACGCAGTTCACGACCTCGTTGCTGCGCCCGAAGTGGAGGTGGTAGTAGTCGGTCGAGGTGTCCACGACGAGGTTGTTCTCCCAGCGGACGCCCTCCGAGCCCTCGTCGTTGTACATCCCCCAGCCGCCGTAGGAAGACGAGTTCACGCGCATGATCACGTTGTTGGTGACGACCGTCCCGAACGACGCGCCGAGCGTGTAGACGCCGCCCATGTCCGCCATCAGCCCCTGGCCGATGTCGACGATGCGGTTGAAGGAGATCTCGTTGCGCTGGGCGTAGCTGCCCCAGTACCCCCAGGTCCAGCCGACGGAGATGCCGGTGTAGAAGATGTCCTCGATCTCGTTGTGCGTCACCTTGGTGTCGGCCGCGTGGGTGAGGATGATGCCGCAGGCGTCCGGCGCCACGCGTCCGCAGTGGCGGATGAGGTTGTCGTCGACGACGTTGAACCTGACCGCGCGCGAGCTTGTGTCGACCGTCCGCTCCGTCGGCAGGCAGTTCGCGGCGTCCCACGCGTTCGGTGCCTTCCTCTTCGACGGGTTCTGCATGAGGATCAGGTTGCCCATCCCGTTGCCGAGCCAGACGCCGCCCGCGCCGGCGTCGACGATCTCGCACGAGACGATCGCGTTCGACACGCACCCGTCCTCGAGGCGGAAGGCGTAGTTCTCGGTGTTGAAGAAGCGGCAGCGCCCGAAGCGTACGCGGTGGAGTCCCTCGCCCCAGACCGTCGCGCCGGACATCGCCGCCGCCTGGTACGCGTAGATGTTCACCGCGCCGTTCGGCGCGACCACGCCGTCGCTGCGCGTCGCGGTGAAGCCGATGCCCTCAAACTCGACGTCGTGGATGAACCGCCCGCCGTCGGGGTCGCCCTCGAAGCGGACGAGCGAGACGAGCTGCTGGACCGGCGCGACCGCCTCCACCGCGCCGAGCTCCTCGCCGGGAAGCGGACGGTACTTCACCTTGAGCGCGTCCGCGTCGTATAGCCACTCGCCCGGCGCGGCAAACCCCGCCGCCACGTTCTCGAGCTGGAAGCAGTTGGCCGCGTCGCCGTTCCAGGTGCGGTAGTTGGGGATCCGCGACTTGGCGTCGCCGCAGATCGTGATCTCTCCCGTCTTCCCGTCGTAGGCGGAGATGGACCTGCTTTCGTGCGTCCACTTGACGAACGCCCGCCACTTTACCGCGGCCAGCGCGGCCGGAGAAAGCGGAGCGAGCGCCTCCAGCCCCGGCTCGCGGACGGTCGCCCTCTGCACGTATCCCGTCACCGCCCCGGAGCCGTCCTTGAGCTCGCTCTGGCTCCACTCGCCGACGTGGAAATACCCTTCCCGCGGCAGATGCGCGCGCACGGCGCGACGTCCGTTCACGTAAAGCGACTCGAAGAACGCCGGCCTGCCATCCGTCCCCGCCGGAACCGGCGCCTCCCAGACGCCGCCGCCGGCGTCGCGCCAGCCGCCGATGCGCCGGCCGCCGGAGAACACCGCGCCGTGCTCGCCGACCCACCGGACTGGCGCGCCAGGCTCGCCGGAGTCCTCGGGCGCGAAGACGAGCGGCTCGGCGAACGGGTACTCCCCTGCCTTCACCCGGACCGTCCACGCGCCGCGGTCGCCGGCGACCTTGGCGGCGCGGATGCGTGCGTGCGCCTCGCGCGGCGAGAGTCCGTCCGGCGAGACCACGAGCTCGCCCGCACTAGCGGAGGCGGCGAGGAGCGCCACGAGCGCGGCGAGAAATGCTATCCTGAGCTTCATTGGCGCAATTATACAAAAAAACTACGCTACCCGTATCAGAAAAACAGGTCGCGCTCGCCGCGGCAGGTGGCCTCGTACTGCTTCATCACCGCCGGGTAGAACTTCGGCACCCACTCCTTGATGCCGGCGAGCTCCTTCTCGATCAGCGCGTCGCCGATGCGCCGCGTCTCGTCGGACGCGAAGTCGTCGAGCCACTCCCGGAAGGTCAGCACCGCGTTGATCTTGCAGAACTTCCCCTCGCGCCCGGTCTTCAGCGCGTCCATGATGCAGCCGCCCGTCCGTCCACAGCGGTAGCCGGCGGTGCAGAACGACGTGATCGTGCCGCGCGAGGCAAGGTAGCGGACCATCTCGTCGAGCGAGCGGTTGTCGCCGAGCATGAACTGCTGGCGGTCCTTCTCCTGATGCGCCTCGTTCTCGAAATCGCTGTAGCCCTTGATCGCGATGTTGCTGGAGCAGTCGAGCTGGGTCATGCCGTGGTCGAGGACGCGGTTGCGGCTCGCCGGCGACTCGCGCGCGGTGATGATGATGCCGGTGTAGGGAACGGACAGGCGCGCGATCACGATGATCTTCGCGAACGTCTCGTCGTCGATCAGCCACGGCGACTCCTCCGGCACCTTGGTGCCGCTCGCCGGCTCGAGGCGCGGGAACGAGAGCGTGTGCGGGCCGATGTTGTACCACCGCTCGAGGTCGCGCGCGTGCATGACCGTCGCGAGGAGCTCGAACCGCCAGTCGCAGAGGCCGTAGAGGACGCCAAGTCCAACGTCGTCCACCCCCGCCTCCATGCAGCGGTGGAAGCAGGTCGTGCGCCAGTCGTAGTTGCCCTTCACGCTCCACGCCGGATGCATCGACTCGTAGAGCCTGCGGTTGTACGTCTCCTGGAAGACCTGGAAGGTGCCGATGCCCACCGAGCGGAGCACCTTGAGGTCGGCGACGGGCAGCGGCGCGGCATTCACGTTCACGCGGCGGATGCCGACCGGCGCACCGGTCTTCGGCGCCTTGACCTGTCGGTTGTAGCAGGTCTCGATCGTCTCGGCTATGTACTCGGTGGAGGTCGTGGGGTGCTCGCCGTAGACGGCGATGAGCCGTTTGTGGCCGATGCGCCCGGCAAGGACGTCGATCTCCTCCTTAAGCTCGTCCATCGTGAGGACGCGGCGCTTCTGCGCGGCATTGCCCTCGCGGAAACCGCAATAGCGGCAGCCGTTCACGCAGGCGTTGGCCACATAGAGCGGCGCGAAGACGACGATGCGGTTGTCGTAGACCTTCTTCTTTATGCGGTCGGCCGCCGCGCGCATCTCCTCGAAGAGCGCGGGGTCGGCCGATGCCGCCATCAGCGCGGCGGTCTCCTCTGGCTGTAGCGTCTCGCAGGTCGACTCGCTCTTGGCGAGGATCTCCCTGACGCGCGCGGGATCGACCGGCTTCTCCGCCACTTCGCCGATGCACCGCAAAATGCGCGCCTCGTCGATGAAATGCCGCCCTCCGGGAAGGTAGCGGTCAATCTCCTCCTGGACGACGAAGTTCCGGGTGTAGTCCTCCGCGTCCTTGAATTTCCTTATGCTTGAACAGTCTGCCATGGTGATAAGTGTGAATTATACCATATTCTGGCTTCACACTTACATTTCCGCTTCGCCGCGAGTAATAAACTGCACCTTGTGGGCGATCGGCTTGCACGTGAGGCCGTTGATATTCTGCTGCAACTTGACGATTTCACCGTCACCAAAAATAATGTTCATCGGCTCAGAACAGGCGGAAAACCGAGGGAATCGGCTTTTCGGTGGTGAATTCTACCTGGGCGGAGCCGGAGGAGACGTCGCCCTCCTGGTTGTACGCGCGCAGATAGACTCGGTGGCTCGTCTCCGGAGCAAGACGAGGAAATCCAACATCCATAGTGCCCGTCTCGAACGGACCGCTCGGCGCCGGGAAAGTTTTGACTCCAACCACCTCCTCGCGGATCGAGCCGGCGCGCACGAACGCCATCGAGTCGAGCCAGACGCGGCGGCTGCCCTGGGCGGTATCGTCGCCGATCATTATCCGCGCACCGCCGGGTATGCCCTCAAGTGCAACATCCACGACGGTGAACTCGTCCATAAGGTTGATGACCGCAAAATCGTTGGTGGTCGATCCGTCGGTCCAGCGAATCTTGGTCTTTGCATAGTCGCTGCGATAACGCATGATGCAGAGACGCAGGACGATGCCGGCATAGTCGGCGAAGCCCTCGTGCACCAACACGCCGCGTTTGTCGCCGCTTGAGATCTGGCAGATGCCATTGGTGTTCGCCGGTGAATAGATCAGTTCACCCAATAGTTCGGGCGGGAGCCGGTCGATGCACAGGGCGGGGTTCCCGGCGGCGCTGAAGTTGTCGAATCCGCATTCGAAGAGCGTGGTCTCGCCGGCGTCCGACACGACGAAGCGGGTGATCGTCATCTCGTTGGAGACGGTGGTGTGGCTGTTCGTCCAGGCGAGCTCGACGCGAGACGCGCCGGGGCGGAGCACGCGGAGCCCGGTCGGGGTCTCGACCGGATCGGCCACGATCACCACAAGGCTGCCAACGCCCCAGACCCCGGTGTTGCCGCTGCCGACAAGCTTAAGCGTGAAGCGGCGGAGGTCCGTGACCTCGCCGAACCGCAAGACCTGGGGCTCCAGCTTGTCCTTTGCGGATGGCACAGCAAGACGGGCGAGCTCGACGTCGGTTTCGGAGTCGATGACGGCGAGGAAACGAGTGGGAGAAACCGACGAGCAGCGCAGCGAGACCGCGAGCCCGACGATGGCGCGCGGGTAGTTGGTGGAAACAAGAGCATCTGCAACGGGCGTGAGCGTATTGAACTTCAGGCAATTTGCGTCATAGGACTCGAGGCCTGAAAGCGTCCAGCCATCATGGATGGAGGTGCCGGCGGCATCCGCAGCAACGACGAGCGCGGCAATGTCGACGGCGTTGGTCGACTCTGCGCGCAGCAATGACGGCGCCACCGCCGCGAAAAGCGCGCAGGTGACGCCGGTGATCGCCGCTCGGGACATGGGCGGTGTCTTATCGCTTCTTCGCGAGGGCCGGGTTGACCGGAGTCGACTTCACGAGCTCGACTATCTTGGCGGTCGTGTCCGGGTGCTCCCGCAGGAAGTCGATGGTGGCGAGCGCGCCCTGGGCGAGTTGGGTGTCGCCGAAGGAGAGCCAGCTGCCGCGCTTCTCGACGATGCCGCGGGCGAGCGCGGCGTCCAGCACCGAACCCTCCCAGGAGATGCCGCAGGTGTAGAGGATGTCGAACTCCGCCTCGGTGAACGGCGGCGCGACCTTGTTCTTCACCACCTTGACGCGGGTGCGGTTGCCGACGACCTGGCCGGAGGTGTTCTTGATCGCGCCGATGCGCTGCACCTGGAGGCGGCAGGAGGCGTAGAACTTGAGCGCCTTGCCGCCGGGGGTGGTCTCGGGGTTGCCGAACATCACGCCGATCTTCTCGCGCACCTGGTTGGTGAAGATGCAGAGCGTCTTGGTGGTCGCGAGGACGCCGGTCAGCTTGCGCATCGCCTGCGACATGAGGCGCGCCTGCAGGCCCATGTGGCTGTCGCCCATGTTGCCGTCGATCTCGGCCTGAGGGGTGAGCGCGGCGACGGAGTCGACCACGATCACGTCGAGCGCGCCCGACTTGCAAAGCTGCTCGCAGATGGTGAGCGCCTCCTCGCCGGAGTTGGGCTGGGAGACGAGCAGGTTGTCGAGGTCGACGCCGATCTTTTTGGCGTAGCCCGGGTCGAGCGCGTGCTCCGCGTCGATGAACGCGGCAACGCCGCCGGCCTTCTGGGCGTTGGCGACGACGTGCAGGGCGAGGGTGGTCTTGCCCGACGACTCCTGCCCGTAGCACTCGACGACACGACCGCGCGGCAGACCGCCGACGCCGAGCGCCATGTCGAGCGAGAGCGCCCCGGTGGAGATCACCGGGATGTCCTGCACCTCCTGGTCGCCGAGGCGGATGATGGACATCTCGCCGAATTCCTTGCGGATCTGGCTCATCACCGCGTCGAGCGCGGTGTTACCGGTCTTGCCTTCTGCTGCCTTAGCCATAGCTGCCTTTCGTTTGTCGTTGAAATCCGTCCGCGACCCGCGCTACTCCCACACGGCGACGAAGTCGAGCTCGTCGCCATCGACATTGCTCAGGTTGAAGATGAGGATGCCGTCGTCGTAGAGGCGGCCGTTCCACGCCCAGCCGACGAAGCGCGCACCGCCCTTGGTGAGCGTGCACTTCCTGAGGTTGTAGACCTTGCCGTACAGGCATTCGGTGTCGTCCATCTCCCCGGACACGCCGACGCCGCCGATGTAGTGGATGGTGTAGCCGGGCGGGGGCGGCGGGGGCGGCGTGACCTCGGCACGGTAGTAGACCACGCCGTCCTCCTCGAAGAAGTCCTCGCCGGCTGGGAAGGCCGAGGACCACACCAGCACCGCCCTGCCCTCCGAGTTGGTGGCGACGGCGCCGAGCGCGCCGGTGACGTCGTGGTGGAAGTTGGTGGCGCTCGCGATGACCTCGTCCGTAAGCTCGCAGCCGACCTCGCCGAAGATGTTGGTGCTCGCCTTGACGCCCTCGGTGTAGCCGACGGAACCAGTAAGCGGCCCGGTCAGGATCAGCGGCGAGAGGTCCTGCACCGCGAAGTTGCTGTCCACCACGGCGGACCCATCGTAGAAAAACGTGCTGCTGTCGGCGGCGGTGAACGCGCCGGAGACGTACGCCTTGCCGCGGTTGCCGATGTAGACGCCGGCGTAGCGGTAGGCGACGCAGCCGGTTACGCTGCCGCCCTCGAAGTACGCGGTTCCGCCGTCCACCAGCACGCCAGCGCCCACGCTGTAGTTTGCCGCCGAGCTCCAATAGTAGTTCTCGCAGTCGCGGATGGTGCCGCCGGTCATGCGGAAGACGCCGTCGTTGTAGACATTGACCGCACCCGCCGCGCGGCTGCCGTCTCGCATGTAGGCGCCCTTCTGATACGTGCCGACGATCTCTGCGCCGTCTTCCATCGTCATCGTGCCGCCGTCCACCGCAAACGCGGCGTAGTCGCATTCGTAGAAGAACCGAGGCATCCGCCCCTGCTTAATGACGACGTTGGTAATCGTCAGCGAGGCGCCGGGGAGTACATAAACCGTGCCGTAGCGGCCGTTCAGGGGGCAGCAGCGGGTGATCGTGACCGGACCGTCGGAACTCTCGAAGGGGCGAATCACCACATTGTGGACAATCTCGACGTCGTAGTAGTAGTCCCAGTCGCCTGACGTGACGGCCGGATCAATGGACGAGTCGGTGTGGTTGGTGGCCACGAAAACGGTGGCGTCGCCCCGGAGGCGCGACAGGGCCGCGGCGACATTGGGATAGTAGTTGGTCTCGCCGTCGCCGTAGACGACAACGGCAACCGCCCGTTCGGGCAGGCACTGTCCATCACTCGGCGAGTCCTTCCAGACCAGGGCGGAGGCGTCGTCGGAAACGGCGCCGAAGAGGTCGGCGTCGTTGGAGAAGAACGCGCTCGCCGAGTTGGTCGCGGTCTCGGCGTCAACGGAAACGGTCATGAACTCGTCGCCGGCGACGGGCACTTCATATTTGTCCACGCCAATCGAACCGCCCGATGCATCGCCAGCCAGCACAAAGCGACTCTTGTCGCTCTTGTCGAGATAGATGTCGCTGTTTGTCTTCGTGGTGTAGTCGCCGGCGATGGGGAGGGAGTAGTTGCCGCAGACGAAGGACGGAGCGGTCACATTGACCGTTGCCATTGTGTACTTATAGACTCCGCCGCCGACACCGCCCGCGACGCAGTTGGAAATCGCGCCGCCCGCAAGCTCGAGGCTCGCGTAGCCGTTCTTCAGGTAGACGCCGCCTCCGTACAGGTCGCCTGCGCCGGTCGAGCACCCATCGATGACCGAACCCGTAAGCAGCTTCGCAGATCCGTACTTCACGGCAACCGCGCCACCGTTGGCATCGACATTACCGACTGGACGCGCCTCGCTGACGTAACCGTCGATGCGGGCGCCGTCGGCGAGTACGAGGTGGCCCTTCGAGTCCTTGCTGGCGCCGAGCGTGAAGAGCGGATTGGGGGCGGAGCCGCCGACGACGATGTTGGTGACGGTGAGGGTGGCGCCGGCCTTGACGACGAACCCGCCGTCCTTGACCACCAGCCCGTCGCCGCTGCCAGACATCAACACGCGATCAACGGCAAGATCGGCGGTCGTTGTAAGACTGCATTTCCTCAAAAGGCGGATCTCGCCGCTTGCGGGCGATCCGGCGATGAGCTGGTCGAAGGAGCGGTAGTAGACGTCTCCAGACCCGCCGTCGAAGGCGACGTACGCGGCCTCCGCCGGCACCAGCACGTCTTCGGCCCACTTGAGGACTGTGCCATCGGCGACGCCGGCGAGTCCGAAGTCGTACCCGTTGACGACATAGGAGGCGTAGTTTGTCGCTACTTCAGGAGACACGGCGACGCCGAACACGTTGGTTACACCCTTTGCATTGGTTACATCCTTTGCAACCGAGCACTTGAGCACGATGCCGCACTCAAGCGGACCGGCAAGCACAAAGCTGTTGGCGTCTGCGGTGGAGATCGAGTCGACGATGACCGTGCCGGCAACTGCGACCACGCCGTTGGAGGCAACGTTTACGGCCGCGATTCCGTCCTCGTGAACCGACGTCGTGAAGGCAATGTTGGAAAGATCGAGGCGCACGCCCGCCGCCACCGAAATCACGCCGTTGGTGCAGACGACCGGGGAAAGCCGCGGCGAGGAGTTGGTGGCGACGATCGTCAGGTTGCTGGAAATCGAAAGATCGCCCTCAAGCGCGCAGGGACGCAGTACCTCGACGAGCGGTTCGCCCGTGCGCTGAGCGTATACGACCGCGCGACGAAAGTTCCTGAAGCCGTGCGCTCCGGCGCGTACCGTCGGGTCGCCGAGGGTGATGTCGTTGCCCCAGCTGTTGCCCACCGTGGCGCGCGTAGACCTCTTGACCGGGCCCGAATATGCGTCGCCCACAAGCTCGCCTTGCTGGGTGAAGATGTCGTAGCCTTCCGCGTCCGGCGGCAGGACGAAGTAGTAGATGCCGTGCGCATCGGTGAATGCAGTGTCCATCTGGCTGCCGGACATATCGCACGCCTCGACCATGAGGCCCGCGACCGGCGCGCCGTCGCGGTCGGTCACACGGCCGGAAACGATCTCGCCGACTTGGTCGGGGTCGATGTTGTAGACGACGCCTCTGATTACTTCGAATCCGACGAACCTCTCCGGGTTTTCGGAGACGTTGATGTCGGGCAGGTTGTACCAGATGTCGCACTGGCCGTTCCAGCCCATGTTGAGGTGAACGTACGGCGTTTCCTTTTCGCCGGCGAAGCCGTAGCCGTCGGCGACAACCGCATGGCCGCCGTTATTGCCGCTCACGAGCAGGATCGTCGGACGCCGCGCATCGAGGTTGGCGAGGATGGCGCGGGCCCGGTCGCCGGCGTTGCGCGTAAGGATCTTTTCGTCGCTGCACAGAACCGCCGAGGCATAGCCGAAGTAGTTGGAGATGGCGAGATAAATAGACGACATGCTGGGGGTATAAAGATTCGACACGTCGTAGTCATATTCAAGCTTCACCGCGACGCCGCAGTCGTAGCAGAGCGCGCCGATTGCCTTGCAGTTTTCGTCGGTGACGGGGTCGCCCTCCCACCCCACACCCGTATTGAAGGTGAGCGGGCACTCAATCATCTTGTCCCAGGCATAGGTGCATGCTTCGCGGATAAGCGCCTTGTCGACGAACTTGGCTTTGGCCTTGATGGCCGACAGGGTGGGCTTTTGCGTGCCGACATAGGTGTACGGGGTTTCCCGGTGGGAGATGACGTTGGTGAACGCCGGGCGCGCGACCGGCTGATTCCAGTAGCGGAGCGTCTGGGCCATGGCCGTCGCCACGCAGCCGCAGGGGGGCTCGTAGGTTTCGTCGGGGGCGAGCTGGGAGCCGTCCGGCTTATTGTACTTTACCACCAGGTTCGTAGTGTAGTAGTTGTAGCAGCGCACCTGGGCGTCTGCGCTCGGGGCCGTGTAGGAGTAGGACTGCCCCCACCTGGTGGCGACAAGCGGCGAGACGCGCAGGTCGTCGATGTCCGCCTCGTCCTCCACCGTGCCCTCCGCGGCCTCGGCAAACGCCTCTGCGCGCAGGGCGAGGTCGCGCGAGACGAGAGCGTAGAGCGGGCTGTTGGTGGGGATGTCGCCGAGCGGCTCCCGGGAGAACGCAAGCACCCTGGCGCGGCCGCCGTCGTCGCCCACGATCACCGAACCGGACGCGCCAAGCCGGATGCCGTAGAAGACGTTGCCTCGGCGGGTAACGTACCGGCGCGTACCGGCGCGCTGCGGCGAAAGACGCACCCCGAGGCGCGCCCTGCGCGCCCAGCGGCTCGCGGCCATTCCGGCGTCGGTTTCGGACAATGTCGCGGCGTCAGCGGCAATAGCCGCAAACATCGCCGCCGTCAGCGCGATTAACGAAAATATTCTCTTCATGGCTGCTGCTCCTTGTAGAGTAGACACTAACACTGGTGAATTATACCATATTTTCGGCCTTAGGTGTCCGCATCGCCGAAGATACCACCTGGCCCTCGGGCGGCAGGTCGGCGCGCGACCTGCCGCAGGCGGCAAGCACCTTGTCGGTGGTGCGAAAGTGCGCCTTGCAGTGGTTCATCAGCCAGACCGGTCCCTCCTTCGCCACCATCCGCTCCGCCAGCGCGGCGACGCGCGGGTCGGAGGAGCCGGCGGGCACGTTCTCGCGCCCCTCCGCCGGCGGGCCGAAGAGCTCCTCGCCCATCTTCATGATGTCCCTAAGGAAAATCTCGCGCGCGATCACCGACGCCGCGGCGACCGCGATGTCGTCCTCGGCCTTGTGGCGCTGCTCCACCTTCGCCGCGCGGCCGCGCGGCTTGAGCGCGCGCGCGATCGTCGCCGCGGTCGGCGCGAACTGGTCGATCACGACGCGCGGGCAGGCGGGGCGCTTCTCGAGCAGCTCCTCCACCGCGGTGGCGTGCGCCCAGGCGAGCATGCGGTTGATGTTGCGCATCTTCGCGTAGAGGCGGTTGTAGGCGGCGGGGCCGAGCTTCACCACCGCGTAGCCGCCGTCGCCGAGGAGCCGCCTGAGCGCCGAGCCAGCGGCGAGCACCGCCTTGTCGGACATCTGCTTGCAGTCCTTGACCCCGAGCTCCTGCATCTGGGCCGAGAGCTTCTCGTCGGTGTAGGCGCAGCAGACGACGAGCGGGCCGAAGTAGTCGCCCTTGCCGGACTCGTCGCCGCCCGCGTGCGGGGCGACGAGGTCGGGGTTCAGCACCGCCTCGTAGCCGAGCGAAGCGCCGCCGAGGACGCGCGGCTCGAGGGTGTAGAGGACGAAGTCCTCGGCCTTCGAGCCCTGCACGCAGAGCTTGCGCTTGCCGTGCTTCTCCTTCTCGTAGAGAGTGGCGTTGAAGTGGTCGCCCTCGATCGACCAGAGCGAATACGGGACCTCGCGCTTGCGGTAGTTGCCGTTCACCATCACGCCCAGCAGCAGCTCCTGCTGGTCGTTGTCGAGCTCGTAGGTGAAGCTGGTCTTTTTAGACGGCGCCAAAGCGGAACTCCGTCGACGAACGGTAGGTTTCTCCGGGACGGACGAACGTCGTCGGCCACTTCGGGCGGTTGGGCGAGTCGGGCGCGTGCTGGGTCTCGAGCGCGCAGCCGCAACGGAAGGAGAGGTGCTCGCCGCCCTTCGCCTTCTGGTCGTAGCTCGCCCAGTTGGCGGTGTAGACCTGGAGACAGGGCTCGGTGGTCCAGACCTCGACGAAACGTCCGTTGAGCGGGCAGGCAAGCCGGCCGGCGCGAATGAGGCGCGCGCTCTTCCTGCCCGTCGCCATCTCGCCCTTGTCCAGCACCCAGCAGTGGTCGTAGCCCTTGCCGATCTCGAGGTCGCGGTCGGGCGCGTTGATCCGCTCGCCGATGCGCCGTGCGCGGCGGAAGTCGAACGGCGTGCCGGCGACTGGCTTGACCTTGCCGGTGGGAATCTGCCCCGCGTTGGTAGGCAGATAGCCCTTCGCCGCGATCTCGAGATCGTGGTCCTCGATCGTGCCGCCGGCCTCGCCCTTGAAGTTGAAGTAGACGTGCTGGGTCATGTTGACCGGCGTCGTGCGGTCGGTCGTCGCCTCGTAGTCGACGCGCCAGACGTTGTCCTTGGTGAGCGTGTACGTGACCTTCGCCTCGACCCGCCCCGGAAAGCCCTCGTCGCCGTCGGGAGAGACATGGGTGAAGACGATGCCGACATTGGATCCGTCCACGAACGGCTTCGCGTCCCAGACGTACGCATCCCACCCGCGCGCACCGCCATGGAGGTTGCAGCCGATGCCGCCGGGGGCGTTGTTGAGCGCGGGCAGTTTTATCCGCTTGCCGTTCAGCTTGAAGACGCCGTTGGCGATGCGGTTGCCGTAACGGCCGATGATGCAGCCCCAGTACGGATCGCCGCCGTCCCAGCCGGCTGGCGAATCGAAGCCGACGACCACGTCCTGAAGCTTGCCGCGACGGTCGGGCGTGAAGAGACGGACGATCTTGCCGCCGTAGTCGGAGACCTCCATCACCACTCCGCCAGCTCCGCGCAGGGTGTATATCTTCGCCTTTTCCCCATACTTCGTGGTTCCGAAGCTGGCCGACTTGAACGATGGCTTTTTCATGGTGACAGTATTATACCATAAATCGCGGCGCGGCATCGCGACCACGATCAGATTCGTGCAGTCTCGGAGAAAGAGCGCGACGTAACTACAATTTCTCTCTCGAACTCGCGACTCGAACTTGTCTCGAACTCGAACTTCCCGCTCATCCTCATTCTTAATCCTGTCAATCCTGTTTGCCTCCCACTTCGATCGCGTCGTCGCCGACAGGCACGCACCCGATTGTAACCGCCTTGCCGTGGATCATGATGTCGCCGCCGAGATTCGTGCGCCCGTCCGCTTTCGC
>Ga0310786_10005408_pt1 | contig 17355 bp, 13 predicted proteins | sample AusTroGonzalo_MG_FD_203881 | JGI IMG/M metagenome (GOLD analysis project Ga0310786, IMG submission 203881) | Bovine rumen microbial communities from tropical cattle in Woodstock, Queensland, Australia - Gonzalo_03 (v2) (version 2) | ecosystem: Host-associated > Mammals > Digestive system >... | reverse complement strand
TTTTGAAGAAAAAAAAGCGCATATCAACACCTTATATTTTATTTTTTATGTTGAAAATCAGATTTATTTCGTACATTTGCATGAGAAAAAAAGCATTCGACATGAAATTTAGACAGAATAGGAAAGCGCGTACGAAATTGCAACAGCAGAAAGATCATGCGATGAATCTCCTGTTGTTGAAGGTTGCCATCGTTGCAATAGCAACTACGGTTGTTGTGTATTGCCTACCTCGATTGGGCGAGTTCAACTATTCATATGAATTAGGGCAACCTTGGCATTATGGCACAATGATTTCTACGCAGAAATTCAACATCCAGATGAGCGATTCCACCATGGGCATGAAACGTGATAGCCTGGCACGCTCTTTCATGCCATATTTCACAAGAAACATGCAACTGGAATCGAACGTGAAAGAACGATTGAGACATTTGGAAGCCGATGAGCAACTAAAGAATCATGTGGTAGCGATGCTTGATAGTGTGTATAAGAAAGGAGTGATGCTCGGCACCACCTACGACAGTTTACAGAATTTAGGAACAAGTTACATTCGCATCATTCAAGGCAACGAGGCGAAAATTGTGCCATTTGATCGGATTTTGTCACTGCACGAGGCTTACCAATTTGTGGTTTCTCACAATAAAGAAGGGTTCACAAATCGTGATATAAGAGCACTCAATATCAATACACTATTAGCAGATAATCTCATCTATGACTCCATGAAATCGGAGGAAGAGTTACAAGCGGCATACGAAGCGGTGAACTCAAGTCTTGGATTTGTGAGGGTCAACGAAAAGATTGTGGATCGAGGCGAACTGGTGACAGAGGAAATCTATCAAAAGCTGAAATCTTATGAAGCAGTCATTAATCATCGCGCCGAAGAAACTGGACGTTCGGGCATATTGCTTTGGGGACAAATCGGAATGGTTCTATCCATCTTCCTATTACTCATGGGTTATTTGTCAGTGTTTCGTGCGGACTACATTGAAAAACCACGCAGCGCCATTCTTTTGTTCTCAATCGTGGTGTTTTTCTGTGTGATGGCTTACATCCTGGTATCACGACATCTCTTCCACGTATTCGTGATTCCTTGTTGCATGGTGCCGATTATCGTACGAGTATTCATGGATTCGCGTACCGCCTTTATTTCCCATGTTGGAACCGTATTGCTGATTTCCTTATCACTAAACAGCCCGTACGAGTTTATCCTCTTCCAGTTGATTGCAGGTATTGTTGTCATTATTAGCTTGCGAGAGTTGAACCAACGTTCTCAAATTGTGAAGACTGCTATCATGGCAACCCTAACATATACACTGGCTTATACGGCATACGAGTTCTCTATCGGTGCAGAAGTCAGCGATTTAGACCGTCGGATCTATATGTATTTTGGTGTCAATGGTTTATTGCTCCTCTTTACTTATCCATTCTTATGGGTAATGGAGAAGACTTTTGGATTCGTAAGCGATGTGACATTAGTCGAATTGTCGAACATCAATCACCCATTGTTACAGAAAATGTCGGAAGAGGCTCCTGGCACCTTCCAGCACTCGATGCAAGTAGCAAATCTGGCTTCAGAGGTCGCAAAACGAATCGGTGCGAAACCGCAATTAGTACGTACTGGAGCCTTGTATCATGACATTGGAAAGATGGAGCGACCTGTATTCTTTACCGAGAACCAAGCCGGTGGCAATCCTCACAAACATCTTAGTTCTGTCAAAAGTGCAGAGGTGATTGTCTCTCATGTAACTTCAGGACTTGCGCTGGCCGACAAATACAATCTTCCAGAACAAATCAAAGGATTCATCCAGACTCATCACGGATTAGGAATGGCAAAATATTTCTTGATTACTTACAAGAATGAACACCCCAATGAAGCCTTCGATGAAAGCCAGTTCCAATATCCTGGTCCAAACCCACGAACAAAAGAAGAGGCTATCCTGATGATGGCAGACTCGGTAGAGGCCGCTTCTCGCAGTCTTACAGAATATACCGAAGACACTATCAGTGAGTTAGTGGATTCCATTGTGGACACTCAGGTGAATGAAGGTTATTTTAAACTCTGCCCTATCACTTTTAAGGATATCGCAGACGCAAAAGAGGTGATGAAAGAAAAACTGAAAATCATGTATCATACCCGAATTTCATACCCAGAATTAAATAAAAACGCTTAGTAAGGCAATAAAAACGACAAAATTGAGTTAATAGACATATAATGGGCAAAAAGTTCATAATCGTCATAGCAGTGCTATCAGCATTCGTGCAGAGAGTACATGCTCAGTGGGATGTGCAGTTTACCGACTTCACAACCCTACGTGCATATTATAACCCTGCAGTTTCAGGTACCGACGGTTTGCTTGATGTTTCTATTGCCTATTCCATGCAGATGGTTGGTTATGATGGCGCCCCAAAAACAATGTATGCAGGCGCTAACATGCCTATCTATTTCTTCGGACCACGTCACGGAGCAGGACTCAGTCTTTATAGCGACGAAATCGGTATTTTCAAGACATCCAAACTTGCTGCGCAATATGCGTTCAACATGAAATTAGGACAAAAAGGGCGAATCGCAGTAGGATTGCAAGGAGCGATGCTGAACGAGACAATCGATCCTGGTAATATGATTTTGTCAGACGGTAGTGGTAGCGACCCTGCTTTTCCCTCTTCTACCACAGAAGGAAAAGCACTGGATATAGCAGCAGGATTGTATTATTACAGCCCCAAATTATGGGTTGGATTGTCAGCCATCCATCTTACTGCTCCATCTGTTAATATGGGCGATAAATACCAAATTGACATCTCGCGAACATATTATTTTATGTCTGGAGGCAATATTAAGCTAAAAAATACGTTATTATCTTTACAACCTGCCGTAATGGTGCAGACTGATTTCCAGTCTTGGCGTGAAGATATTCAGTGTAAGGCATTCTATGAGTATGATTCACGAACCTTCTTCGCAGGTGTCGGATACAGCCCTGGCATATCTGTGACAGCGATGATTGGTGGAAATTTCCACGGAATCCAGTTGGGATATTCTTATCAGATGTACACACAAGGTGTCGGAGCAGATCATGGGACACATGAGATTGTGTTAAACTATAAGACCAATCTTGATTTGTTCAAAAAAGGAAAGAATTTGCACAAAAGTGCTCGATTCTTATAAATAAAAGAAAAAAAACGATTTTGAGTAATATAAAAACAGAGAATATATGAAAAAAGGATTATTAGCAGTAGGCATTTTGGCACTGTCAGTCATCATCGTTTCATGTATGAGTTCAAGAGGCTCTGCAGATGCAGCCGGTGGTGAAGTGACAGGTGTTGGCGGTTCGGCTATTTCAGAACCAGCCCCATATGGCATGGTGCTTATTAAACGTGGTTCATTGAAGATGGGTACGGATAATACCGATAGTTTGTGGGGAAAGAAGATGCCTGAACGAGAGATTTCTGTAGATGCCTTCTGGATGGACGAAACAGAAGTGACTAACTCGAAGTATCGTCAGTTTGTGCTTTGGGTACGCGATTCTATTCTTCGTGAACGATTAGCAGATGCTGGTTATGAGGAATACCGAATTGAGGAAGATAAGAACGGCGACCCAGTTCCTCCACACCTTAACTGGGCAAAGTCACTCCCATGGCGCAATCCCGATGAAGACGAAGAGCGTATTCTCGAAAGTGTGTACACTTATCATCCATTCGATGGTACCAAGATGCTGGATGCCAGCCAGATGAACTATCGTTATGAAACGTTCGACTATGCTTTGGCAGCGCAACGCAAGTATCGTTTGAATCCCGCAGAACGTAATCTCAATACTGATATTGCGGTTGATCCTAACGAACAGGTCATGATTTCTAAAGATACGGCATATATTGACGACGAAGGACGTATTGTTCGTCAAACCATCACTCGTCCACTGTCAAGCATGTGGGACTTCGTCAATACTTATATCGTTAACATCTACCCCGATACCACATGTTGGGTCAACGACTTCCAAAATGCAGAGAACGAGATTTACATGCGGCTCTATTTCAGCCATCCTAACTATAATGAATATCCTGTAGTGGGTGTCAATTGGGAACAGGCTAACGCATTCTGTAACTGGCGTACCGACTTCCTCATGAAAGGACTGGGCGGAAGTGCAAAGTTCGTTCAGCGTTATCGTCTCCCAACTGAAGCCGAATGGGAATTTGCAGCTCGAGGCAAAGAAGGAAACGAATTGCCATGGGAGAATAGTGATGTGAAGAGCGATAAGGGTTGCTATTATGCCAACTTCAAACCCGACAGAGGAAACTATACGATGGACGGTAACATCATTACATCGAAGGTAGGTATCTATTCTGCCAATTCCAATGGTTTGTATGATATGGCTGGTAATGTGGCCGAATGGACATCTACTGTTTATACCGAAGCTGGAGTACTTTCGATGAGCGACCTCAACCCAACACTCAAGTACAATGCAGCTCTCGAAGACCCCTATGCACTGAAAAAGAAATCCGTACGTGGTGGTTCGTGGAAAGACCCAGAAAGCTTCATCAAGTCTGCTTGGCGTACATCAGAGTATCAGAATGTGGGACGTTCGTTCGTAGGATTCCGTTGCGTGCGTACGCAGGTAGGTACATCATCAAAAAAGAAATAAGGTGCTAACAAATCATCACAAATCATAAAAACAGACAGAAAAATGGCAAGAAATAATATCATAGCAAAATTACAACGTTGGATGGACAGTAAACCTGGTCAGATGTTTCTGAACTATGCATATAGTTGGGGCGCATCCATCGTAATCCTCGGAGCGTTGTTCAAAATCACACACATCGATGGTGCTGACTTTATGCTCTTCCTTGGTATGGGAACCGAGGTTATCGTGTTCTTCCTCGCAGGATTCGAACGCCCATACGACGTTGAGCCGAAAAAAGAAGAAGTTGAAACCAGTGGAGAGCCTACGGGTGTTCAAGTCAGTGGCGGTGGTACCATCATCATCGGTGGTGGTAGCGGCCAACCAGTCGTATCACCTGTTGCTTCATCGAATGTGGCGCCAAATGAGAATGCAGCACCAATCGATCCTGCACAACTTGCAGGAGCCATCGCTTCATCGCCAATCGTAACATCACCTCAGTTTGCAGGTATGTGTCCAGAAATGCAAGAGGCTACTCAAACGTATGTTGACCAGCTGAATGAGTTGACTGATATCCTGAAGAAGGTGGCAGAGCAGTCTGCACGTCTCACTCGCGACTCTGAAGAAATGGAGAATATGAACCGCACCCTTACTGGTATTAACCGCTTCTACGAGATGCAGCTGCGTAGTGTAAGTGCTCAAAGCGCAACAGTAGATGATGTTAACGAGCAGACAAAGCGTCTGGCAAGCCAGCTTGAGGAACTCAATCAAGTATATGCCCGTATGGTTGAAGCCCTGAAAGTGAACATGACAGTCAAGGGCGAATAAACAGGACCTCCCCACCACCTCTCAAGGATGGGAGAATTCTGAATTATGCATTACGAATTATGAATTAAAATAAAATGGCAATAAAGAAAAGAAAATTGTCGCCACGTCAGAAGATGATCAACCTGATGTACCTCGTGCTGATGGCTATGCTTGCATTAAATGTCAGTTCAGATGTACTCAATGGTTTCTCTTTGGTCGATGAAGGACTCAACCGCTCCAAGGAGAATGAATCTTCTCAAAACGCTGCAATCTATAAAACCCTCGACGAAGCGATGGAGAAGAACCCAGAGAAGACAAAAGAATGGTTCGACAAAGCACAGAATGTGCGCAACATGTCTGACTCGCTCTATTCTCTGGCTGAGGATTTGAAGTGGGCGATTGTACATGAGGCCGATGGCAAAGATGGCGACATACATAATATAAATAATAAGGAGAACCTTGAGGCAGCTACCCACGTGATGCTTGCACCAAGCATCGGACGTGGAGGTGAACTCTTTAAGGCCATCAACCATTATCGTGAGGCTATCACAAAGATGGTCAATGATGACCAGATGAGAAAAATCATCTCCGACAACCTGTCAACCAATGTACCAGCAAAGGCAAAGGTGATGGGTAAGAACTGGCAAGAATATATGTTTGAGAATACTCCTGTCATCGCTGCGGTCACCCTGCTGACGAAGTTGCAGAACGATGTGCGTAGCGCAGAAGGTGAGATTCTTCATCAGCTCGTAGCTAATATCGACATCAAAGATGTACGTGTGAACGAAATTAATGCATACGTCATTCCAAATGCCCAGACCGTCGTTCAAGGCGGCCGGTTCTCTGCCGACATCATCATGGCAGCTGTCGATACCACAGCCCGTCCAGATATTTACATAGGGAACACCCTACTTAACTCGGGCAACGGACACTATGAGACCGTCTGCAATTCAACAGGTGATTTCACCCTCCGAGGCTATCTCATCATGCGTAATGGTAATGGCGAGGAGATTCGTCGTGATTTCAGTCAACCATATACCGTTGTTGAACCTGCTGCTACCGTATCAGCTACATTGATGAACATGCTCTATGCAGGTTATCAGAACCCTATCAGCGTCAGTGTGCCTGGTGTGCCAAAGAACAAGGTGAACGCTACGATGAGTGGTGGCACCCTTACGAAGAAAGGTGAAGGCGAATACATTGCTATACCATCGAAAGTTGGGGAGGATGTGGTCATCACTGTTACCGCAGACAATCAGGGACGCTCACAGGAGATGGGAAAATTCACTTTCCATGTGCGTAAACTGCCTGACCCTGTGGCATATATCGCCTATACAGACGATAAGGGAAATCCGATTCGTTACAAGGGTGGCCAGCCATTCAGTAAAGCTGCTTTGCTTAATACATCAGGTATCAGTGCTGCTATTGATGATGGTTTGCTTGATGTGCAGTTCCGAGTCGTAGGTTTCGAAACGACTTTCTTCGACAACATGGGTAACATCATCCCAGAAATATCGAAGTCGGGCAGTTTCACCGATCGCCAACGTGATATGTTCCGCAGACTCAGCAGAGGCAAACGATTCTATATCTCACGCGTACATGCTATCGGTCCAGACGGTATCGAGCGCACATTGCCAAGTTCAATGGAAATCATTGTCAACTAAGTCGAAAAATTGAAGCATTAAAAACAATCATAATATGAAGAGAATTATCATCACTGTTTTTGGTATCTGTTGCGCAGTCACATTGAGCGCACAACCAGCCAGAAGTCGTGTTACACAGAATAACGCTCAGTCCAATACCCAGCCGGCAACAACAACAGCTCAGCCTGCAACAACAACGACAACGCAGCCTGCAACAACGACTACGACGCGACCTGCTACAACAACGACAACGCGACCAACAACAACGACAACAACGCGACCAACAACGTCTCAGCCTTCTGGTGTGACACGTCAGACCACAACTACACGTACCACCCAAACGGCACCAAGTGTCAGCCGTGCAAGTATCATGTTCCCAACAGCTGTCGAAGTACCTGCAGATGTAGCATGGCGTCGTGACATTTATCGTGAGCTTGATCTCACCAAAGATGCCAACGCACCATTATACTATCCTGTAGAACCACAGGAAGGCCGTGTGAATCTATTCACTTTGCTATTCCAACTGCTCAACACAGGCAAGATTCCTGCATATACCTACGACACCAGTGGTCTTGAGAATTTCAATGCTTCCAATCGTATGCATTTTAAGGATATGCTCGAACGTTATGAGATTCCATTCGAAGTGAATGGCAATAGCATTAAGGTGGAGCCGGTTGATGTACCTTCCAACGAAGTACTCAGCTATTTCGTCAAGGAGAGCAGCTACTACGACCAGCACACAGCCACCTATCATTCGCGTGTTGTTGCCATCTGCCCTGTGATGCATCGTGCAGGTAGTTTCATCGATTTCAACTCACCAAGCATGAGTGCCGACGTACAGAAGTCTCCACTCTTCTGGGTGAAGATGGAAGATATCGAACCCTACCTCAGTCAGAACATGGTGATGACCAGTAATTACAACAATGCTGCCACGATGTCAATGGCCGACTTCTTTGATACGAACAAATACAAGGGAGACATCTATATGACCACTAATATGCAAGGCAAGTCGCTCGCACAGATGGTCAACGAAGCACAGGCAGCAGTTGCCCAGTCGGCTTCTGAAGGAGAGGGCAACAATTCCTTCTCTTTAGGAGAGGATTTTGGAGAAGGCAATCTCGATCCCAATTTCTCATCCGATATCTCTTCCAGATTCCCCTTAGAACTTGATTCCAAGAAAGCATTACAACGCGAGCAAAACCGCATAGAGAAAGAAATCAAGGACTTCGAAGAACATCTTTGGGCCACACCTGTGGATTCCGTCGCTTTAGCCCGTCAAGATTCCATTGCAGCAGCTGAAGCCGCATCCAAAAAGACAAAGAAAGTGTCTACACGCACCACAGCTCGTCAAACAACAACCAAGACAGAGAAAACCAAGAAAGAAAAATCCCCAAGTTCAAGTGGCAGCGCCCCACGTGTTTCAGTACGCCGTGAGCGCCACTAACAAGTAGAAAAACAGTTTTAGATAAAGAAAAAAATACATAACTGCTACTACAAAACTCTTCTGCGCTCGCTACCATAATCGGTAGCGGGCGCTATCATTATTATTGGTGTTTAGTAATTTTTTGTAAAATAATTTGGTAGTTTGCGAAAAAACATGTATCTTTGCCCATTAATTGAGCACATAATGCACGTTTTGAGGTATATTGAATATGGATAAAGTGACGATAAAGCAAGTTGAGACTCGTAAGGAGCTAAAGCAGTTTGTGAGGTTCAATTATGAGTTGTATAAGGACAACCCTTATTCTGTGCCCGATATTTACGAGGACATGATGGACACGTTCTCAAACAAGAATGCAGCGATGGAGTTTTGCGATGCTATTTACTTTTTGGCCTACAAGGACGAGAAGATAGTGGGACGCGTAGCTGGTATCATCAACCGCCGTGCAAACGAACGGTGGGAACAGCGTACGGTTCGATTCGGATACATTGATTTTATCGACGACCGTGAGGTGAGCAAGGCTCTGATTAATGCCGTAGCAGAATGGGGACGTTCTAAAGGAATGACAACAATTCAAGGGCCACTGGGATTCACCGATATGGATGCTGAGGGCATGCTGGTTGAAGGATTCGAAGAGCTGAGCACAAACGCAACGATTTACAACTATGCCTATTATCCACAGCATATCGAAGCACTGGGATTTGAGAAAGACGCCGACTGGATTGAGATGCTGATGACTGTACCACGTGAAACTGGCGTGCCCGAACGACTGACACGAATTGCGAAGATTGTGATTGAGAAATATGGACTTCAAATCAAAAAATACACATCACGTTCGAAACTGAAAAAAGAATACGGACATGAAATCTTCCGTGTAATCAACGAGGCATTTAAGCCATTGTTTGGCTACTCAGAGATGACGGAACGCCAGATTGAACAGTACATCAAGCAGTATATTCCGTTTATCGACCTCAAATTGGTTTCTCTCATCACCGATGCGAATGGCAAACTAATCTGTGTGGGCATATCGATGCCTTCACTCTCGAAAGCTTTGCAGAAGGCTCATGGTCGACTGCTACCATTCGGATGGTTCCATCTGTTAAAGGCATTGAAATGGAAGAAACCCGATACGTTGGACTTGATGTTGGTAGGTATATTGCCAGAATATCAGGGTAAGGGTATCAATGCAGTGTTATTCTACGACTTACTCCCCCTCTATATCTCGGAAGGCTACAAATACGTAGAAACAAACCCAGAACTGGAAGTAAATTCAAAAGTTCAGTCACAGTGGATTTACTTCGAGCGCCGTCAACACAAGCGCAGAAGATGTTATAAGAAAAGCTTAGAGTGAAGCGCGTAGCGTTTAGATTGAAATGGAAGAAATCAAAGATAAAACATTGGCTACGGTTGAATATACCGACGATAATATCCGCCATCTGAGCGACATGGATCATGTGCGTACCCGTCCAGGTATGTATATTGGTAGGTTGGGCGACGGTTCTCATGCAGAAGATGGTATTTATGTATTGTTGAAGGAAATCATCGACAATTCCATCGACGAGTTCAAGATGAATGCAGGAAAGCGTATCGAGATTGAAATCATCGACGGACTGGCTGTGAGTGTGCGTGACTTCGGACGTGGTATCCCACAGGGCAAAATGATAGAGGCTGTCAGTATGCTGAATACGGGGGGGAAGTACGACTCAAAGGCATTCAAGAAGAGTGTAGGATTGAACGGCGTCGGCACAAAAGCTGTGAATGCTTTGAGTGCCAACTTTGAGGTGAGAAGTTATCGTGAGGGAAAGGTTCGTATTGCCAAGTTCCAACGCGGTGTACTTCAAAGCGATACTACTGAAGACAGCAACGAAGAGACTGGCACCTACATATACTTCGAACCCGATGCAACATTATTTTTGAACTATAAGTTCCAGACTGAGTTTGTGGAAACAATGCTCCGCAACTATACTTACCTGAATACTGGACTGGAAATATATTACAACAACCGTCGTATCGTTAGCCGTAATGGACTGAAAGACCTGCTGGAAGACACGATGGACACCAAGCCATTATATGACATCGTTCATTTGAAAGGCGAAGACATCGAAATAGCCTTCACACATACCAATCAACAGTATGGTGAAGAGTACCATTCGTTTGTTAACGGTCAGCACACTATTCAAGGAGGTACCCATCAGAGTGCATTCAAGGAACATATCGCTCGCACCATCAAAGAATTTTTCAACAAAAATTACGAATATGTAGATATCCGCAATGGTATTGTAGCGGCCATTGCTATCAATATTCAGGAACCACAGTTTGAGAGTCAGACGAAAATCAAACTTGGCTCACTCACGATGGAACCTAATGGTGGTATCAGTGTCAATAAGTTTATTGGCGATTTTATCAAAACTGAAGTTGATAACTACCTGCATAAGAATCTGGATGTAGCCGAAGTGATACAACAGAAGGTTCAGGAAAATGAGCGAGATCGCAAAGCCATTGCAGGCGTGACCAAGTTGGCCCGAGAGCGAGCAAAGAAAGCCAACCTACACAATCGCAAACTGCGCGACTGCCGCATTCACCTCAACGATGTAAAAGGCGACAAGAAAGAGGATAGTTGTATCTTCATCACTGAGGGTGACTCAGCCAGCGGTAGTATCACCAAAAGCCGTGATGTAGAGACACAAGCTGTATTCTCGTTACGTGGCAAACCCCTTAACACCTACGGTCTGACAAAAAAAGTAGTGTATGAAAATGAGGAATTTAATCTGCTACAGGCAGCACTCAATATAGAAGATGGTATCGACGGACTTCGTTATAACAAAGTTATCGTAGCTACCGATGCAGATGTAGATGGCATGCATATCCGTCTGCTGATGATTACGTTCTTCCTGCAGTTCTTCCCAGAATTGGTGAAAAAAGGACATGTTCATATTCTACAAACACCATTGTTCCGAGTGCGTAACCGCAAAAAGAAGTTGAAAAAAGCAGTACTGGAAGAGTACCAGAAAGAAAAGCCAACAGACCGAGGCGATTTTGTCACCATCTATTGCTATTCGGAAGAAGAACGTATCAACGCAATCGAGAAACTAAGTCCCGAGCCTGAGATCACACGCTTTAAAGGTCTTGGTGAGATTTCGCCCGATGAATTCAAGAACTTTATTGGCCCGGAGATGCGTCTGGAGCAAGTCACCTTGAAAAAAACCGACAAGGTGCAAGAACTATTGGAGTATTATATGGGCAAAAACACAATGGAACGTCAAAGCTTCATCATCAACAACCTTGTGTTTGAAGAGGACAAACCAGAAGCCGACGTAGAATTGACAGAGGAGGAATAAGCATATGAGTAAAGCACTTTTTGCGGGAACATTCGACCCCTTTACCTTGGGACATAAATCCATTGTAGAACGCACGCTCGCCATAGCCGATGAGATTGTGATTGCCATTGGCATAAACCCAAACAAGCAAACAATGTTCACTTTGGAACAACGACTGGAATACATCAATCAAGTGTTTGCCGATAATCCCAGAATCAGTGTAACCTACTACGAAGGCCTAACGACAGACTTTGCCAAAACTATCGGAGCTAACTTTCTGGTGAGAGGCGTACGATACGTAAAAGACTTCGAATACGAACGACAAATTGCTGACGTCAATCGCCAATTGTCTGGCATCGAAACAATCTTGCTCTTTACCGAAGAGCAATATGCCAACATCAGTTCAAGCATCATTCGTGAGCTAATTGGCTATGGAAAAGATGTTAGTCAGTTTGTTCCACTTCCGATAACCCATTAATCCCTACAACCCATGAAACAAATCATCATATTGGCGGCATGGCTAATAGCCATCACCATGAACGCCCAAAACCGTAACGAAAACCCTTTAGCATCAACCGCATTACAAAAACTCATCGTAGCTGAAGCTAATATCAAACAATTGTATGTAGAGGAGGTTGACGAAGAAAAAATGGTAGAAGAAGCCATTAAAAATATGCTGAGCCAACTTGACCCCCATTCATCGTATACTCCAGCAAAAGATGTGAAAGCACTAACAGAACCACTCGAAGGTAACTTTGAAGGGATTGGTGTACAATACAATATGGTAGATGACACCTTGGTAGTGGTACAACCCGTCAGCGGCGGTCCATCCGAAAAAGTGGGAATCATAGCAGGCGACCGCATTATCACCGTCAACGATACCTCGATTGCAGGTAAGAAAATGACAACAGAAGATATTAAGCGTGTATTGCGAGGGCCTAAAGGTTCGAAAGTCCGTCTGGGTATTCTACGTCAAGGGGTCAAGGGACTCAATTACTTCACGGTAACACGCGATAAGATACCTGTCTTCTCCATCGATGCAAAATATATGATTGATGCGACAACAGGCTATATCCGCATCAACAACTTCGGAGCGACAACCCACGAAGAATTCAAAAGCGCCATACGCATGTTACAAGACCAAGGAATGCAAGACCTTGTCCTCGATCTGCAAGGTAATGGTGGCGGTTATCTGGAAGCAGCAGTGAAAATCAGCAACGAATTCCTCGAAAGGGACGATTTAATCGTGTTTACCGAAGGACGAATCATGCCACGCCAGAACTACTTGTCCGATGGAAACGGTGCATTTACCAAGGGTAAGGTCGTCGTGTTGATTGATAGCTACACAGCCTCAGCTTCTGAGATTGTGTCAGGTGCCATTCAGGACCATGACCGTGGATTGATTATTGGCCGCCGTTCGTTTGGAAAGGGATTGGTACAACGTGCTATCAACATGCCCGATGGCTCAATGATTCGACTTACGACAGCACATTATTATAGTCCTTCTGGACGTTGCATTCAGAAACCCTACGAGAAAGGTAAAGGTGATGAATACAACCGAGATATGCTGACTCGTCTGAATAGCGGTGAGTTAACCAACCCTGACAGCATCCATTTTGCTGATTCACTGAAATACACTACACTAAAGAACCATCGTACAGTTTATGGAGGTGGAGGCATCATGCCTGATGTATATGTAGCCCTCGACACCATGCAATATACACGATTTCATCGTGAATTAATGGCTAAAAGTGGCATTGCTCAGTCCTGCCTGAAATATACAGATCAAAACCGCAAAAAACTACAGAAGCAATACAAAACCTTTGATAGTTTCAAAAGTTCATACATCGTTCCACAAGAATTGATTGACATGGTGCTCGAAAGTGCGAAAAAAGAAAAGATAGAATACAACGATTCTATCCTTGAAAAGACGTTGCCGTTACTTAAACTACAATTGAAGGCCTTGATTGCACGCGACCTATGGGATATGAACGAATATTATCAAATCACGAATGATATCAATAATATCTATATACGTGGTCTTGCTGCCCTAAAAGACGACAACTATGACAATCAGCTTTCGAAGTGACAACATTGCTATGCCAGCTATCAATAATGCCAAAATACAGCAATGGATAGCAACTGTGGCACAGTCCTATGGGTTTCGTGTGGGAGCCATCACCTATATTTTCTGTAATGACGATAAGATTTTACAAGTGAACCGACAGTTCTTGCAACATGATTACTATACAGACATCATTACCTTTGATGATACGATAGGCCACACTATTCAAGGAGATATCTACATCAGCCTAGATACCGTAGCATCGAATGCCGAACAACAAAAAACCGACTATCAAGAGGAACTACATCGTGTCATTATTCATGGTGTACTCCACCTGTGTGGCATCAACGACAAAGGGCCGGGCGAGAGAGCAATTATGGAAGCTGCAGAGAATAAAGCACTTGCCTTACTCACATAACACCCTAAAAAGAATTCCTTACAGATATTAAGGAACTTAACCCAACGGCATAACAAAATAAAAGACCAGCTCACTGAGCCAGTCTTTCTATCGGATTCATCATAGTTCGGTAGTGTAATAGATAGTAAGAGAGTCTACATGTATATGGTAGTTTATTCTTTTGTTATCATTCTTTAGAGGGCTTTGGATTTTTGCTTGCCGGTATCCTCACGGACACCGGCCAAGCATCATAATTATCCATACTTAACTATTAACCAGTCTAACTTAATTATTATGAAAACTTTTTACTTAATGTTTAAGAACAAACGTCATTTTTTCTTTTGACGCTGCAAAGTTACGAATATTATAAAATCTGTATCATCGGTAAATTCGTCATTGTATGTGGGAAAATTGGTCTTTTGGCGGAAAACGGCGAAAAACGCCCATTTCATCGGTAATTATTCTTCTACCAAACCTGTAATTTTTCCTTCATTTGTGAGGCGTACACCGTCATTTTGTATTGAAATGACATGTTTTTTGTATAAATCACCCACTGCTTTCTTAAAAGTTTTCTTGCTAACTTTAAAGGTTGCATAGATATCTTCTGCCGGACTTTTATCATGGAAAGGGCAAAATCCGTCTTCGCTTTGTAGCAAATAGTGATAGAGTTGTTCTGAGAAATCGGCCACATGCTGCATCCCGTTATTTTGCAATGCTAAATCTAACTTCCCGTCAGGTCTGACAGTTTTGACAAAAGCAGATAACTGGTCGCCCGTATGTATGTCACAAAAGAGTTCGTTTTGATAAAGCAATCCGCTGTAACGTTCCTCCACAATCGCCTTGAAACCCAAATCGGTTTTTTGTTGAATCATCACATTCACTCTATCCCCTATATGATATGGAGGTATATCGTGCGAAAGGAATTTCTCTATTTTTGCGGAAGCAACAATGCGGGAGGTCAATGTATCGATGTAACAATAGATGATATATCGCTTACCCTGTTGCATCCTCATTTTCTGCTCTTTAAACGGACAGAACAAGTCCTTCATCAGACCCCAATCTAAGAAAGCGCCATACTGATTCGTCCATTTCACCTCGAGGAAAGCAAACCGGCCCACTTCGACCAAAGGATGCTGCGTAGTGGCAACCAAACGTTCTTCACTGTCGAGATATAAGAAGACATCGACCGTATCACCTAACATGCAATTCGTTGGCACATAGCGCTTGGGCAGCAATATATCGCCTATATCACCGCCATCAAGATAGACTCCAAAATCAACCTCACGCAATACCGTCAGTTGATTCCTCTTGCCCAATCGGATGGTCTGTTCTGGAATTTTCATCGTTGTCTTGTGTTTCGTTAATAACTTCTCCGTCTTTCAGGTGAATGATTCTATCGGTCAACTGTGCCAACTCTTCGTCATGAGTTACAATCACAAAGGTTTGACCAAACTTATCGCGCAAATCAAAGAATAACTGATGTAGTTCTGCTTTGTTTTTACTATCCAGACTGCCCGATGGCTCATCAGCCAGAATGACTGCAGGTTTATTGATGAGCGCACGAGCGACAGCGACTCTCTGCTTCTCTCCACCTGACAACTCGTTCGGTTTGTGGTTAGCCCGATCGGTCAAACCAAGGTAATCCAACAGTTCCAACGCACGTTGCCTAGCCTCTTTCTTCGATTTCTTGGCAATCAATGCCGGTATCATCACATTCTCCAAAGCGGTGAATTCGGGCAATAATTGATGAAACTGGAACACAAATCCAATCTGTTGATTACGGAATCGGGCTTGCTCCACTGTACTCATCTTGTCAGTACGTTTTCCATTTATAACGATTTCACCGCTATCGGCCCCTTCCAATGTGCCAATAATTTGCAGCAGTGTGGTCTTGCCTGCACCGCTTGGTCCTACGATGCTCACCACCTCACCTTGATTGATATGAAGGCTGATGCCTTTCAGTACTTGTAGCGAGCCAAAACTCTTTGTGATGTTCTTTATATCTATCATATTTATCCTACTTTACTAATCCATTTCGACAGCCATGCAGAAACACGTGTCATCTCATATCGCTTGTTCAAAGGAGCAGAGAATGAATACACCTCGTTATTTTCGCCGAATTGATCGGGGAAAACCATCATCACACTACAATGGCTAAAGTTTGCTTGCAGCAGTTCCGGAATCTTACTGAATGACTTCTGGTAACTGATTCCCCCTTGACGAGCTGTCACCATGACAAACAGATGGTCTGGATTCAATTCATCCTTCAAAGCCAGCAGCTCTCGCAACGAATCCAACATCTTATACTCAGCTCTCACATTCTTATAGTATTGTTGCATGTAGTGATGGATCTGTCGTCCAGTTGACTCTGTAGTACAGAACTCAATACGGCAACCTATCTCGCCCGCCAATCGTGCCAATCGGCATACCCATCTGTAGAACCCGACTTCGAATTCTGCCCGTTCAGGCACAGCCACCACGATTTTGCGGATGGTATTGACAGGAGTATTATAATCCACGATTATCAGCTGCCTATCCATGCTTTGAATCAGCGTGTTGGCAAACTGCCCATAGTAAGATTTATCACCATTCTGCTGGTCATGTATACCTATGAGTATCTCTGATGCATCGTTCTCACGCATGCTATGCACCACTCCGTTTACAATGTTGACGGCCAGTCGGCTTTGTGTCTGTACCCTGACATCTGCTGCTGCACAGATGCTCTCAGCCATGCTAAGTGTCTCACGACTTTTTGCCTGCGATTTATCGGTGAAATCGGCATCATTTACTACATTGAGGCATATCAAACCACGATTCAACGCAGTGTTCCGCATCATGATAGCCGTTTGCAGCATTGGCTGCAACTTCGTCTTGTCTTTCACCAGCACCATAATCTTTTCATCGTCACCCGGACGGTTTTCGGTTGTTTCTTCGCTGCTCTCAATCTGTAACCTCAGTTTACGTGCACCTTGGTCGGTAGCCATCGAACTGATGATACATGAAATCAGAATCATCATGACCACACCATCCAGCACTGCGTTACTCATCAATGGTACCCCAGGACTCACTTCCAGCGAAGTA
>Ga0310786_10005406_pt1 | contig 17359 bp, 16 predicted proteins | sample AusTroGonzalo_MG_FD_203881 | JGI IMG/M metagenome (GOLD analysis project Ga0310786, IMG submission 203881) | Bovine rumen microbial communities from tropical cattle in Woodstock, Queensland, Australia - Gonzalo_03 (v2) (version 2) | ecosystem: Host-associated > Mammals > Digestive system >... | reverse complement strand
GCCATCCAGCTGAACGATACGCACCCGGCCGTGTCCATTGCCGAAATGATGCGCATCCTCCTCGACATCGAAGAACTGGAATGGGACGACGCCTGGGAAATCGTCACCAAGACGTTCGCCTACACGAACCACACCTTGATGCCGGAAGCCCTCGAAAAGTGGCCGGTCAGCCTGTTCGAAAAGCTGCTGCCGCGTCACCTCCAGATCATTTACGAAATCAACGCACGCTTCCTCCGCATGGTCTCCATGAAGTGGCCCGGCGACAACGACCGCCTCGCCCGCATGAGCCTTATCGAAGAAGGTGGCTGCAAGATGGTCCGCATGGCCTACCTCTCCATCGTGGGTTCTTACGCCGTGAACGGCGTGGCCGCGCTCCACTCCGACCTCCTGAAGACAACGCTCTTCAAGGACTTCTACGAACTGTGGCCTGAAAAGTTCAACAACAAGACGAACGGCGTGACGCCGCGTCGCTGGGTCCGCAAGGCGAACCCCGCCATGTCCGAACTCATCTCTTCGAAGATTGGCGAAAGCTGGGTCAAGGATTTGGACGACCTCAAGAAACTCGAAAAGTTCGCGAAGGACGCCGAATTCCAGAAGGCCTTCATGGCCGTCAAGAAGCAGAACAAGGAACGCCTCGCCAAGTACCTCAAGGAAACGCAAGGCGTGGACCTCGACACCAACATGTTCTTCGACGTTCAGGTGAAGCGTATCCACGAATACAAGCGCCAGCTTTTGAACATCCTGCATGCCATCCACCTGTACATCCAGCTGAAGGACGGCAAGGAAATCATGCCGCGTACCATCATGATCGGTGGCAAGTCCGCTCCGGGCTACTGGATGGCCAAGCAGATTATCCGCCTCGCGAACGCCGTGGCCGCCATCATCGACGCCGACCCGGTTTGCAAGGGCAAGCTCAAGATGGTGTTCCTCGAGAACTACCGCGTGTCTTTCGCCGAAAAGATTATCCCGGCCGCAGACCTCTCCGAACAGATTTCTACCGCGGGCACCGAAGCCTCGGGTACCGGCAACATGAAGTTCGCCTTGAACGGCGCGCTCACCATCGGTACGCTTGACGGCGCCAACGTGGAAATGAAGGAAGAAGTCGGCGACGAGAACATCTTCATCTTCGGCCTTACCGTCGAAGAAGTCACCGACTTGCTTGCCAAGGGTTACCGTCCGCGCGACTTCTACGAAAAGGACGACGACCTGCGCCGCGTTATCGACCTCATCGGTTCCGGCTTCTTCAGCCCCGACCGTCCGGAGCTCTTCAAGCACATTGCCGACAAGCTCCTCACCCACGACCCGTACATGCTCTGCGCTGACTTCCGCAGCTACATCGACATGCAGGCCAAGGTGGCGAAGGAATACCAGAACAAGAAGGCATGGGCCGAAAAGGCAATCCTCAACGTCGCTCGCATGGGCAAGTTCAGTTCCGACCGTACGATCAAGCAGTACGCCGAAGAAATCTGGAATGCCAAGCCGTGCAGCATCAAGCTGTAGGCTTAGACGAAAGAACGGACCTGCGGTCCTACAGACGAAAGACGAATGAGGACGCAGAATTCAGTACAATTAAAAAGTCCCGCGATGAACGTCGCGGGACTTTTTTTTGAAAGCGATTTGATGGCTATTCGAGCATCAGGGTAAAGGGGCCGTCGTTGACCAGCGAAACCTGCATGTCGGCGCCAAAGCGCCCTGTTTCTACCTGGGCGATTTCCTTCCTGCATTCCTCGACGATGTACTGGTAGAGTTCATTGGCCAAGGTCGGGTTCCCCGCGCCGTTAAAGGTGGGGCGGTTGCCCTTGTGACAGTTGGCGTACAGCGTGAACTGCGATACCATCAAAAGGCTCCCCTGCACATCGCGGATAGACAAATTGGTCTTGCCGTTTTCATCGGCAAAGATCCTAAGCGCAAGCATCTTGCGGATAAGGCGGTCGGCCTCTTCGCGCGTATCGCCTTCCCCCACGCCGACGAGGACAAGCAGGCCCTTGCCGATTTTACCAACGCAGGTTCCTTCGATATCCACCTGGGCTTGGGTGACGCGCTGAATCAAGAACTTCATTTTACTGTCCTTTTTATCGGTTTAAATCCGGGTAGCCAATTTGACGCAGTTCGCCGCCGTCTGGGCGATGCGTTTGCCCCAGGCGCCACACGCCCCGTCAAGGAGCTTGAGGAAAAAGCGGTGTTCGTTTTCGAGCGAATCGGGAATGTGTGCGATTTCGCCGTTGTTATCGTAACGCGCGAGGCTCACGGAATAATTCGATTCCGGCAAATTGCCCTGACGGCCGAACTCGACGGAAATCGTACGCACGTCTACATCGCTATTGCGGTTCACGTAGAATTCCGCGGCAACGCCCTTGTAGGGGCCGCGCACGACTTCCAGGCGCATCCGGGAGGCATCGGCATTGCCCAGGACGCTCCCCGAAACTTCGACATCTTCGTACTTGAACAACGTGAAGAACAGGCCCAAATCGTGCACCAGCAAATCGAGGCATACGTCTACATCGCGGCAACGCGGCGAATAGCGGTGTTCACGCCGGAACTCCAGCTGGACGGCGCTGCGCCCCTGCGAAAGCTCTGCCATAAAATGCTTGCGGAAGTTCAGGAACAGCGGATTGAAGCACTCCGACTGCGCCACGAAAAGGAGCGTCTCGTTTTGTTGCGAAAGGTCAACGAGTTCCTGCGCTTCGGCACCGGTAACCGCGAGCGGTTTTTCGACCAGCACCGGGATTTTCCGTTCCAGGAAAAACTTCACGTAGCCGTAATGCGTACTGGCCGGAGTCGCCACGACCGCAAAATCGAATTCCTTGCCTGCGACGGAAGAAATCAAAACGGATTCGTCGGAACATTCCTTGTCCAACAGGGCGACAAACTTCACGCCGCACGCTTCAAAGCGCGCACGGTGGCGTTTGCCCATAGTTCCATTCCCGACGAGGACTGCCTTGTATTGCTTCATCGCACTACCCCAAACCAATTTTTGACACGTTCACTTGGAGCGTCTTAGGCGCACCCTGAAGGCAGTAGGCGTACCTGAAACCGTCATCGCTATCCAATTCACGGAAAACGTATTCCGGCTTCGGACCGTCATGATCGAGGGCGAATCCTTCTGGCGTAAGCGTCAAGGAGAACTTGTCCGGAGATAGCGACATCCCGCGGCCCGTGACCTTCATGTAGCATTCCTTCAGCGTCCACAGGCGACAAAAAGCTTCGTCCTGAGCGGCACCTTCCGCGAACGAATGAATCCAGCGGGTTTCGCCTTCCTTGAAAAAACGTTCCGCGAGCCTTGAACGCCCCACACGCACGTATTCCACATCGCAGCCGACTTCGTACGGCGACAAGACGCACATCGCACGGAGGCGCGAATGGGACAAGTTGAAATGGATTTCGGGATGGTTGCGGAAGGCGGGCTTGCCGTTTTCACCGAGAACGACTTCTTCGTCGGCGCCCTCGATACCCGCATCGCGACAGGCCTGCTTTAACAGGAACCCAACGCCCAAGGACTGTATGCGCCCGCCCATCATTTTGAACCGCATCGCCTTTTCACGCCTATACGCAGGAACCGCCCCGAGCAGGCGTTCGAACGTTCCCGGATCTTGCAAAGGCGAAAGGTCCGCCGTATAGACGAGCGTATCCATACCGCGCAATATAGCAATTTGGCCCCGTTGCACAAAAATGCACGAGATTATATATTTACAACGCAAGGAGATCCCCCCTGAAACAAGTTCAGGGCAGGCTATTCAAGTCGGGGATGACATCATTGGAATAATTATGGAAATCAAGAAGACGAATGCGGCCCGCATCCTGGACCGCCAGAAAATTTCTTATGAACTCATTCCCTACAAGGTCGACGAAACCGACCTGGGCGCACAGCATGTAGCCGACAGCCTCGGCGAAGATATCAACCAGGTTTTCAAAACGATCCTCGTTCATGGCGATAAAATTGGTTATTTGGTTTGCGTCGTTCCCGGCAATCTCGAAGTCGATTTGAAGGGCGCCGCAAAGGTGAGCGGCAACAAGAAAATCGATACTGTCCCGCTCAAGGACTTGACACCGCTTACCGGCTACATCCGAGGCGGTTGCAGTCCGCTCGGGCTCAAGAAGAACTTCCCCATCTTTATTCACGAAACCGCGATGCAATTCCCGTACATCTACGTGAGTGCCGGTGAACGCGGTTTGCAGTTGAAGGTAGCGCCCGCCGACTTGGTAAAGGCGACGCGCGCGACCGTCGGCATTATCGCGAGAGTCCCACCCGAAGCCCCTGTGGATTAATACCATGCTCAAAGAACTTGCCCGCATCACACCGTTCGTATGCGCACTCGGCATCGCAGGGCTTACCGCCTGTTCCGACGATGCCTCCAGCGCACCCGCCCAGAATCAAGTTCAGGGTGACGGAGATTCCTCTTCCGCAACCACCGCCGAGCCGGCAAGTTCCTCCACGGACGTCCCCGACGTCTCCTCTTCCGCGGTCACCCCCGCCTCGAGCGCGGACCTTCCTTCCTCTTCCAGCACCACGCAACAGCCGAGCAGCTCCGTCGGGCCCACATCCAGCAGCGAGACGCCCGCAAGCAGTTCCGCAGCCTTATCGTCATGCTCCGCGACTTTGCCCGCAAGCAGTTCCGCGGCAACGTCCTCCTCGAGCATTTCCGAACCCGCTGAAGCGTACCTCTGGAACGATGAATTCGACGGCACCGCCATCGACACCTCCAAATGGGCGTTCGAAATCGGCACGGGCAGCAGCGGCTGGGGCAACAACGAGAAGGAATACTACACCGCCCGCAAAGAAAACGCCTACGTGCAAGACGGCATCCTCCACATCCGCGCCAACAAGGAAGATTACGAAGGTTCCAAGTACACCTCGGCGCGCATGATTACCAAGGGCAAGTTCACCTTCACCTACGGCACCGTCGAAGCCCGCATCGCACTGCCCGTCGGCAAGGGAATCTGGCCCGCCTTCTGGATGCTCGGCGAAAACATCGACGCCGTGAGTTGGCCCGCCTGCGGTGAAATCGATATCATCGAAGCCGTCAACGACGAACACGTCGTCTACGGCACCAACCACTGGTCCAATAACGGCGAACACGCCCAATACGGCAAGAATACGAAGGACTATTACGGCACCAGCAAGGAACTGGACATCACCGTTTTCCACACGTACAAGCTCACCTGGGACAAGAAGCTCATCACCGTGTACGTGGACGATTTCAAGTACCACGAAATTTCCATCGAGGACAACGCGGGCAATACGGACGCCTTCCACAAGCCGTTCTTCTTTTTGCTGAACGTCGCCGTTGGCGGTAACTGGCCCGGTTTCGAGATAGACGATTCACAATTCCCGAACGAAATGCTCGTCGATTATATCAGAGTTTACAAGGCGGAAAACACTTTACATTAAAACGAAGGTATCTTTAATCTCATGGAACGCGAAAACTTTAAATCAAGACTCGGATTTATCCTCATCGCCGCCGGTTGCGCCATCGGACTTGGCAACGTGTGGCGTTTCCCCTACATTGCAGGCCAATACGGCGGAGCCGCCTTCGTACTCCCCTACCTCGGCTTTTTGCTATTCCTCGGGCTTCCGATCCTGATGGCGGAACTCGCCCTCGGTCGTGGCGGCCGTAGCGGTATCGCCCGCGCCTTCGACAACCTGGAAAAGCCGGGCACCAAGTGGCACTGGGCCAAGTTCCCGCTTATTTCGGCGAACTACATCTTGATGGCGTTCTACTCGGTAGTGACCGGCTGGATGCTCTACTACTTCTACAAGATGGTCACCGATGCGAATTTCCTCAAAGGATCTCCCGACCAGATTGCGGCCGGCTTCGGCGAAATGCTTTCGAACCCGTCACTCATGATTTTCTGGATGTGCGTCGCCATCGCGCTTGGCCTCGGCATCGTCTCCCTCGGTCTCCAAAAAGGCGTCGAGGGCGTCACCAAGAAGATGATGATTTGCTTGCTTGTCATCATGTTCCTCCTCGCCATCCGTGCCGTCACGCTGCCAGGTTCTACCGCAGGGCTCCAGTTCTACCTCTTGCCCTCTTTCGAACGCCTGACGCAGTCGGGCAAGGGCGTCGGAGAAGCCATCTTCGCGGCATTCGCACATGCGTTCTTCACGCTGAGCATCGGTATCGGCAGCATGACGATTTTCGGAAGCTATATCGGCAAAAAGCATTCCCTCGTCAAGGAAGCGGCTAGCGTCTGTATCCTCGACACGGTCGTAGCGCTTGTCGCCGGCATCATCATCATCCCGAGCTGCTTTGCCTTCGGCCAGTCTCCCGGACAGGGCCCTGGCCTTATCTTCGTCACGCTTTCCAACGTATTCTCCATGATGCCCGCGGGCCGATTCTGCGGTGCGGCTTTCTTCCTGTTCATGTCTTTCGCGGCACTGTCCACCTTGATCGCCGTCTTCGAGAACCTCGTCTCGTTCTGGATGGACCTCAAGGGCTACAAACGTAAAACAGTCGCGTTCTGGAACATCTTGGTCGTGATTCTGCTTTCGCTACCGTGCGCGCTCGGTTTCAACGTCCTCGCTGGTTTTGAACCGTTCGGTCCGGGCAGTTGCGTGCTCGATCTGGAAGACTTCATCGTGAGCAACACCATGCTCCCGGCGGGCGGTATGTTCATGGCGATTTTCTGTTCGAGCCGCTATGGCTGGGGTCAGGAGAAGTTCTTTGCCGAAGTCAACTCCGGTAGCGGTCACAAGATTCCGAACAACGCTTTCTTCAGAATCTACTTCAAGTGGATTTTGCCGCTGTTAGTTTCCATCTTGCTCATCCAGGGCTACCTTTCCAAATTCGCCCCGGAACTCTGCGCAAAGATTTTCGGATAGCTTATCGCGAAAGGCGGTGGTTCACGTGGGCTTCCACCACGTTCACGATGTAGTCACCCAGCTTTTCGCAATCGTTGATGATATCCATGTAGAGCACGCCTAGCTGGTAGCTATACCGTTGGGCATTGATATCGTCGACGTTCAGTTCCTTGAGCATCTTGCGGTAATCGTTAATTTCGTATTCAAACTTCAAGGTATTCAGGACATTGATGTCCGGAACATCGGCCACAACGGCAGACATGTGTATCAGCGCCCTGTCGCAGAGCTTGATCATGCTTTCGGCACGGCTGTACTGTTCTTCGGTAAAGTCTTCTTTGCCCTGGAACTTGCGCCTGATTGCGCGAGCCATGCCGTAGCAGGCGTCGCCGATACTTTCGATTTCCGAAATCTCCTTCATCATCGACTGGAGCGCTGCCTTACTTTCGGGGCTTAAGCGGCCTTCATTCACCTTGTTCAGGTAGCCGGCAATTTCCATTTCAAAATTGTCGCTGATGCCTTCGTACTTTTCAATACGGGCAAAGAGCTTGTTGAATTCCTCTTCGTCCTTCAAGTGGAGGAGTTCCGGAACCATGCGGAACATCATCTGCGTCTTTTCGACAAACAGGTTGATTTCTTTGCGGGCTTCGAACAGCGAGAGTTCCGCCGTACTCATGAGGCCACCGCTGATGAACATGAGCTTGAAATCTTCGCCGTCTTCCTTGTCGCGGATAATCTTGCAGATGAGCTTTTCCATCGGCTTGATGAACCAGATGAGGATAGCCACGTTGCAGAGGTTGAACGCCGTATGGAATGCCGAAAGCGCATAGGTCACGCGGACTCCCGCATGGGCGATTTCTTCTTCTGTCTGCGGGACAAAATTCGGGTCAAAACCCACCACATGGCAAACCATATTCACAAAAGGATTAAAGACAATCAGTATCCACACCACGCCGAACACGTTGAAAAGCATGTGCGCCAAAGCCGCGCGCCTTGCCTGCGTACTCGCTGAAAGCGCCGCTAGGTTCGAAGTCACCGTGGTACCGATGTTTTCACCCATCACGAGCGCAATGCCCTGGTAAATCGGGAGTACGCCGCTGCTACAAAGGATAAGCGTAATAGCCATGATGGCCGCAGACGACTGCACGCACATCGTGAGGATGCTACCCAAGAGCAAGAACAGGAGCGTACTGAAAATGCCCCAGCCGCCGGTCGCCGCGAAGAAGTTGATAATCGTCTGGTTATGCGAGAGGTCCATCGCCACCGCGTTTTCGCGGAGCGTCGTCAAACCGAGGAACATGAAGGCGAAACCGAACACGAATTCGCCGATGCTCTTGGTGGAATTTTTCTTGGTGTAAGAAAGCGCGATGCCTAGCCCGAAGAAAGGCCACACCACCGAACTCATGTTGAACTGGAAGCCGAACACCGACATAATCCACGCCGTCGCCGTCGTACCGATGTTAGCGCCCATAATAACAGGAATGGCCTGACTCAATGTGAGCAGGCCAGCGTTAACGAAGCTAACAGTAAGAACCGTGGTGGCAGTGGAAGATTGCACGGAGGCAGTGACGAATGTACCCGTCAAGAGTCCTCCAATGCGGTGCTTGGTCATTTTCCCGAGGATAGCACGCAAGTGTCCACCGGTAAGTTTTTGCAAGCCTTCACTCATCGTTTTCATGCCGAACATGAGGAGAGCGAGGCACCCGATCATCTTGAGGATCATGAGAATCATAGGACCATCCTATTATATATTTGGCGCCGCTTACCGGGGTCATCGTCGCTGCCTTTCAGCTAGTCCGGATTCGCGTCGTAGTGTTTATCTATTTAGAACTATTGTAAAGATAGAAAAACAAATTCCCCGAATTCAAGGGGAAAAGCACTTAAAACAGGCTTTAACAGCGTTTTCTTTTGACGTTTATCACGAAAAACCGTTTGCCCGGCGCCAGCCCTTCTTTAATATCTAATTTTAAACCATAAAAAATATGGGGAGAAATATGAAGAAAATCCTATTCTGTCTTTTAGTGGCAATGCAATACGCTTCAGCAAATTCCTGTACCGGGCTCTTATTCCAAATACTATCCGATTCGTACTTAAAGCCAAATACTGAATTCCGATTAGATTCCATTTCCATGGGCACGGAAGGCTCCGCAAAATACACCTATGTCGACGGCAAACTCGACAATTCGCTATCAATCATCCATCAGGACAACTTGACCGTAGAACACAAATACTACTGGAATCAAGACCCCAGCAAGCTCACCAAAACGGGCTATGAATATTTGATGAGGGACTCTTCATCGGCAGACACCACATATATTTTTGAAGACTTTTACGGCTTTGGAACGTTGGGACATCAGCGTTCCATCAAGCTCACGGCCAACTCCATACATGTCGTAACAAAAAGTCTGGATTTCGCGATGACCGATTCTTCCGAAATTTTCTATACAGGCGATTCCATTGTAACATCCGGAAACCTCTATATAAGCGATTCGAGCGACGCCCTGTGCCACGAAATTTCCACCAAGGGAGATACGGTTTCGACCATCAAGTTCGCCTCAAACGAAAACAACTATACCCTGGCCGTTCCATCGGACGAATTCACGGCGCTCTATTACTTCACCTATACAAAGCAAGAGACGACGGCCATCCGCAAAAAGGAACCCCGCACTTCCATTCTCCCCAAGAAGCGTTCTTTTGACCTTCTCGGCCGCACCGTAAATAAAAAGCATTAGGTCAAATGCAGCCCTGAACCAGCGCCTGCACGGCCTTCTGCATGTTCTTCTTTTCTACAGAAGAATAGTTGATGACGAACTTGTGCACGGAAGGTTCCGCCTCGAAGTAGTATTCCGAAAGCGCCTTGATGTTGACGCCCTTTTGGCGCAGGCGCCGACATACTTCGTCGTCGGAACATTTGGTGCGGACTTCCAGAATAAAATGTAAACCCGCGTCTTCTTCGTAAATCCTCGCGACATCGGAAAGGCGGCTCTTGCGAATAGCGGTCAGCAACGTATCGCGTTTGGCGCGGTACAGGTTGCGCATGCGGTTTATGTGCGTCTCGTAATACCCGAGATTCAAAAATTTCGCCATCACGTATTGGTCGAGATTCGAGACCGTACACGAATAGAATGAAAGCTCGTTGCGGAATTTTTCGGCAAGGTGCGGCGGGAGCACCATGTAGGCGATTCGGATAGCCGACGTCATCGTCTTGGAAAATGTATTCAGGTAGATGACCTTCTCGGTGACATCGATGTTCTGCAATGCGGGAATCGGTTTGCCGGTCATGCGCAGTTCGCTGTCGTAGTCGTCTTCGACGATGTAGCGCTTCGGAGATTCCGCCGCCCAGCTGAGCAGGCGGTAACGTTCTCCGACAGGCATCACTTTTCCCGTCGGGAAATGGTGCGAGGGGGAAATGTGGACAATGTCCGCATCGGATTTTTTCACGGCATCGATAAAATCACCCCCTTGAATGGGAATGTGGCAGACCTTCACGCCGTACTGGCCATATATTTTCGAAATCTTGGCCCAGCCCGGATCCTCGACGCCATAGCACTTGTCAAAGCCGAGCAACTGGACCAGCAGACCGTACAGATAGTCCGTACCGGCGCCCACTACAATCTGTTCCGGCGCCACCTGGATATTCCTGAATTCCCGGAGCATGCGGGCGATAGCGCAGCGCAATTCCAATGTACCCGCACCTTGCGAGACCTTCAGCAAATCCCTCTGCCTTTCACAAAGGACCTCGCGAGTAATCTTCGCCCAGGTGGTAAAGGGGAACGCCTCGATATCGGCCCCGTTGCTCGCAAAGTCGGCGATGTATTTGGGATTGGCCTGTTCCGGCTCATTGGCGAATTCAGGGATGCGCCTGCGGATTCGTGGCGGTTTGCGCTTTTGATGTTTGGAAGAATCGGCCGCAGCGCTGATGTCGGCCACAAAAAATCCCTTCTTCGGGAGCGAATAGATAAAGCCTTCCGTCAAGAGCTGCGCATAGGCGTTTTCCACGGTCACTACGCTCACGCCCAAATTCTGCGCCAGATTCCTTTTGGAAGGGAGCTGTTCTTCGGCAAGGATGTTCCCGCTTACGATATCCTTTTTGATGCATTGGTACAGGTAATGATATAGGCTGTTGGCGCCCGCCTTGGACATATCGTAAGTAAACATCATCTGACCTTATTGTATTTGTTAATCTGGTATTAAACTGACCTTATCAAAATAATAAAAAACTGAATATTGAGCAAGTCCAAGGAATGTTTTAAATTACGCCTTGAAAACAAGCAATTCACTTTTTCAAGGAGTTTCTCATGTCAGAACAGAATCGTTACGAACTCAACAAGAATCTCGCCCAGATGCTCAAGGGCGGCGTGATTATGGACGTGACCACCCCCGAGCAGGCCAAAATCGCCGAAGCCGCAGGAGCCGCCGCCGTCATGGCCCTCGAACGCATCCCTGCCGACATCCGAGCCGCCGGAGGAGTCTCCAGAATGAGCGACCCGAAGATGATCAAGGGAATCCAGGACGCCGTTTCCATCCCCGTCATGGCAAAGTGCCGCATCGGCCACTTCGCAGAAGCGCAGATATTGCAGGCCATCGAAATCGACTACATCGACGAAAGCGAAGTGCTCTCCCCCGCCGATGACGTTTTCCACATCAACAAGCGCGATTTCGAAGTCCCGTTCGTCTGCGGCGCGAAAGATTTGGGAGAAGCGCTCCGCCGTATCGAAGAAGGCGCATCCATGATTCGCACCAAAGGCGAGCCGGGCACGGGCGACATCGTCCAGGCCGTACGCCACATGCGCCTCATGAACCAAGAAATCGCCCGCATTTCGAGCCTGCGCGAAGACGAACTCTTCAACCGTGCGAAAGAACTCCAGGTGTCGTACGACCTGGTGCGCTACGTTCACGACCACAAGAAACTGCCCGTGGTGAACTTCGCCGCCGGGGGTGTCGCCACCCCCGCCGATGCCGCCCTCATGATGCAGCTCGGGGCCGAAGGCGTGTTCGTGGGTTCCGGAATCTTCAAGTCGGGCAACCCCGCCAAGCGCGCCGCCGCCATCGTGCAGGCCGTCACCAACTACACCGACGCGAAACTCATCGCCAAACTCTCCGAAGATCTAGGCGAAGCCATGGTCGGCATCAACGAACAGGAAATCGCCCTGCTCATGGCCGAAAGGGGGAAGTAATGAACAATCACAAACCGCAAATAGGCGTGCTGGCGGTGCAGGGGGCGTTCATCGAACACGAACGCATCCTGCAATCGCTCGGCGCCGAAGTCTTTGAAATCCGCCAGTTGCGCGACTTGGACCGCGATATTGACGGGCTAGTGCTCCCTGGAGGCGAAAGCACCGTACAGGGGAAGCTCCTGCGCGACCTCGGGCTTTTCGAACCGCTCAAGGCGAAGATTCAGGCCGGCCTACCCGTACTCGCCACATGCGCGGGCGCCATCCTGCTTGCCGAAAAAATCGCAGGCGAAAGTCGCGCCCACTTCGCAACGCTCCCCGCCATTATTCGCCGCAATGCATACGGCCGGCAGCTCGGCAGCTTCTTCACCGAAAACGAAGTCGCGCATATCGGGAAGGTCCCGCAGACATTTATCCGAGCGCCCTTCTTCGAATCCGTCGGCAATAACGTGGAGGTCCTTTCGCGGACGGCAAGCACAAACGGAAATTCCGGCAGCGCAAACGCCGAGCAAATCGTTGCCGTGAAATACAAGAACCAAATCGCGCTCTCGTTCCATCCGGAACTCAATGCCGACACAAGCATCCACCGGTATTTCCTGGGCTTGATCGCCGCATAAGGAAAACCGCATAAAAAAAAAGACGCCTCCGGAAAACATCGCTTTTCCAGAAACGTCCCTTTTGTACGGAGAGTACAAAAATTACTTGATGTTCGCTCTCCAGGTGGCAGGCTTGAATTCACCGACGATGGGAAGCAGGCGCTGGTCCACGTCGATTTTCAAGACGGAGTTGAAATTGTTCGTCGCAATCATCTGGGCGGCAAAGCCCACGATGGCCACGATTTCGGAATCGTTGTAGTACTTGCGCAGTTCTTCGAAATAGGAATCCGGAACGGCGGTGGGGTCCTTCACGATCTGCCTTGCAAGCTTGGCGAGGATTTCCTCGTTCTTCTCGTATTCAAAGCCGTTGGGGTCGATACCAAGAGCCCGCAAGTCGCTGATGAAGAACAGCGAGCAGAGCTGGCAGCTGTTGGTAGTAGAGATAGCGTGGGCGTAGACGGTAGCGGCGCGCTGTCCGATAATTTCTACGAGGCGTGCCCAGCTGGTGTACCAGCCCATGAAGGCGTCGAATGTCGCGTAGTCCTGCAGCAGAGCGCGCTTCATGTTGGTGATTTTGCCCGTAGAGACGAGCTTATCGTAGGCTTCTTTCGCCTTGCCCTGAGCTTCGTCAACCGATTCAATAAATTTTACTCTTGCCATTGTTTGTACTCTCCTTTTGGTGCATGCGCACCGATTGTTTTTTGTTAAGATTTAAAGTGCGACCTTCAAGATGTCCTTGATTGTCACGGCATCGAGCGGCACATAATGCCCGACCTTGCCGTTGCGCGTAGCCCTTGCGGCCATCGCGTCAAAGTCCCTGTCGCCTATGCCGAGTTCCGAAAGCGTCGTCGCGAGCCCCAACTTCTTGAAGAACGCCGAAAGCTTTTCCGAAAGGATGTATGCGCGTTCCGTTTCGCTGTAGTTGAACGAGTCCACTCCGAACACACGGCTTGCGAGCAGCGCCAGCCTCCAGGGCTTTTTCTCGGCCATGTACTTCGTCCAGGCCACCGTCACAATCGCCATGCCTTCTCCATGGGTGATGTTGTACTGGGCCGAAAGTTCATGCTCAATGCGATGCGAGCCCCAGTCGGCGCGACGCCCTGCATCCAGGAATCCGCCGTGCGCGACACTGGCGAGCCACTGGATTTCCCCTCTTGCGTTCACGTCTTTCTGGTTGGCAATGAGCTTGTCGGCATTGACGAGCAGCGCCCTGATGGCACCCTCGATCAAGTAGTCCGTGGTATCGGAAAATTTCTCGTCCGAGAAATAGCGCTCCAGCAGGTGCGAAAGCACATCCGCGATGCCCACGAAAGTCTGATAAGCTGGCAGGCCCACGGTGTATTTCGGGTTCATGATGGCGAACTTCGGGATGATGCGGTCGTCTTCAAAACCGAGCTTCCATTCCCCGCTCGAAAGGATTGCCGCGTTCGAGGTCTCGGAACCGCTCGATGCTGTCGTCGCGATGACTCCAATCGGGAGCACTTCCTTGGGCAAGACTCCCTTCTCGAAAAAGTCCCAGACATCACCTTCGTACGGGATGCCGAGCGCAACCGCTTTTGCGGTATCGATGGAACTTCCGCCACCGACGGCAAGGACAAAATCTACCCCGTTTTCCTTGCCCTGCTTCACGAGTTCGCGCACCAGGTCGATGGACGGATTCGGCACCACGTTCCCGTTTTCGGAAAACTTGATTCCGAGTTCGGCAACGGCCGCCTTGATCACGTCGTAAATGCCGAGCGTCTTGATGAAGTCGCCGCTATACACGAGCTGGAGCGACTTTACGCCGTACGCAGCCAAAAGCGATTTCAGTTTCTGTTCACTGTGTTCGCCAAAGACGATTTTCGCCGGGTTATAATATTCAAAATCTATCATTGCAATCTCCGTACAAAAAAAAAGAATCCAGCCCGACAGTCGTTTCCTAATGGTGAAAACGCCATCGGAACTGGATACTCAATGCAATCAATTAAATCGCAGCAAAGCCTTTTTCAAGGTCGGCAATAATGTCTTCGTAGTGCTCCGTACCGATGGAGACGCGAATCGTTGCCGGCGTAATTTCCGCTGCGGCGAGTTCTTCCGGAGTGAGTTCCGAATGCGTCGTGGTGTACGGGTGGATCACGAGGCTCTTCACGTCGGCGACGTTGGCCAGCAGGCTGAAGATCTTCAGGTTGTCGATGAACTTGAAGGCTTCTTCCTGGCCGCCCTTGATGTCGAAGGTGAAGATGGAACCGCCGCCATTCGGGAAGTACTTCTGGTAAAGCTTGTGGTCCGGATGGTTCGGGAGGCTCGGGTGGCTCACGCGGGTAACCTTCGGGTGCTTGGTGAGGAATTCAAGAACCTTCTTGGTGTTTTCCACGTGACGGTCCAGACGGAGCGAAAGCGTCTCGACACCCTGCAGCAGCAGGAAGGCGTTGAACGGGGAAATCGCTGCACCCTCGTCGCGGAGGAGAATGGTGCGGATGTAGATGGCGTAGGCGGCAGCGCCGGCGGCCACAAACGGGAAACCGTAGCTGGGGTTCTTTTCGGTGAACTGCGGGAACTTGCCGCTTGCCGCCCAGTCGAACTTGCCGCTATCCACGATGATGCCGCCGAGAGTCGTGCCATGGCCGCCGATGAACTTGGTCGCAGAATGCACCACGACGTCGGCACCGTGTTCAATCGGGCGAATCAGATACGGCGTACCGAAGGTGTTGTCGATGACCAGCGGAATCTTGTTCTTGTGGGCGATTTCGGCGATAGCGTCGATATCCGGGATATCGGAATGCGGGTTGCCGAGCGTCTCGATAAAGATGAGTTTCGTGTTGCTCTTGACGGCGGCTTCGACACTCTTGAGGTCGTGCGTGTCGACGAACGTGGTCTCGATGCCGAAAGTGCGGAGCGTATGCTGCAGCAGGTTGAAAGTACCGCCGTAAACCGTGCGCTGGGCGACCACGTGGTCCCCGCTGCGGGCGAGAGCCGTGATGGCGTAGGTGATGGCAGCAGCGCCCGAAGCGACAGCGAGAGCGGCAACGCCACCTTCGAGGGCAGCAACACGTTCTTCGAGCACACCCTGAGTGGAGTTGTTGATACGGCCATAAACGTTACCGCCAGCCTTCAGGGCAAAACGGTCGGCGGCGTCTTGAGAATTGTGGAAAACATAAGAGGTGGTCTGGTAAATAGGAACTGCGCGGGAATCGGTTGCGGGGTCCGCCTGTTCCTGGCCAACGTGGAGCTGAAGAGTCTCAAAGTGAAGCTTATTCTGTGTCGTCATGGTAAAAATTCCTTTTAGGTTGCAGCGGACAAGGGGGTTTTTATGTTAAACCCTTGTACGCTATAAATGTTTTTTTTGAAGTATCCTTTAGGCTCAGTTTTCTAGCCGGTGGAGCCTTAAGGACAGAAGGCTCCGAGCTAGTTCGTTTTCAGAATGCCTCTCGGCATTCGACAGTCACTTATCATATGGCGCTCCTTCGAATGCTTAGGAATCACAAACCATTTTGTTTTTCCTATCAATCTTGTAGGCTTTAAGATAGAATAAGAATTTGCCACTGTCAAGCCATAAACGCATACTATTTAACTATAGAAAGATATAGGTTTATTCTATAACTATTTCGCAAAGAAAAACTCCACCGTTATGGTGGAGTTTTTGAGATAGAACGAGAATTACTAACAAATTAATTTACAGATACAATCCCTTGCTAAAGTAACGGTCTCCGCGATCGGGCGCCACAAAGACGATGTTGCCGCGAGCTCCCGAAGCAATCAGTTTCTTGGCAGCCGTAAATGCCGCACCCGACGAAGACCCCGCAATGATGCCCTCCTTTTGAGCAAGTTCGCGCGAGCCGCCAAAAGCATCGTCGTCATTGATCTTGATAACGCGATCCACCAACGTCATGTCCATCGTATCGGCGATAAAGTCGTTCCCGATTCCTTCGATGTTGTAATCGCCATGTTCGCCGCCACCCATCGTAGAACCGATGGGGTCCGCGAGCACGCCCTGGATTTTCGGATTGCGTTCCTTGAGGTATTTGAGGATTCCCGAGTACGTGCCGCCACTCCCTGCACCAGCCACCACGTAATCAATGTGCCCATCCAGGTCATCGTAAATCTCGGGGCCAGTCGTTTCGTAGTGCGCGAGCGGATTAGCCATGTTGTGGAACTGCCTGAGCGATACGGAACCCGGAATTTCCTTGAGGAGTTCTTCTGCCTTTTTTTCGGCGCCGAGCATCCCCTCTTCGCGCGGGGTATTGATGAGCTCCGCACCGAGCGCGCGCAAAAGCGTCTGCTTTTCTTGCGAGAACTTGGTAGGCACCACAAAGATTACGCGCACGCCGCGGTTCAACGCCGCGAAAGCGATTCCGAGTCCCGTATTGCCCGCGGTCGCTTCGACAATGGTTCCGCCCGGCTTGAGCGTTCCTTTGGCGAGAGCATCGTTTACCATGTAAAGGCCCGTACGGTCTTTCACGCTACCCGACGGATTCCACAGTTCTAGTTTTGCAAACAGATTCACGCCTTCCGGGAGCCCGACATGCGTAAGCTTTACAAGCGGAGTCTTTCCAATCAGCGATTGCATCGATTCGTAGTAATGCATGATTATGCCTCCTTCGCGGACGTTGCCGCAGCGTTGATGCCCGCATTCAAATCGAGAATGATGTCGTCCACCTTCTCGATACCCACGGACAGGCGGATCAGCCCGTCGGTAATGCCCACCTTCTCGCGAATTTCCTTCGGGATGGAGGCATGCGTCATCGTGGCCGGATGGCATACGAGGCTTTCGACACCGCCCAAGCTTTCGGCGAGCGAAACCAGCTTGAGGCCCT
>Ga0310786_10005405_pt1 | contig 17359 bp, 17 predicted proteins | sample AusTroGonzalo_MG_FD_203881 | JGI IMG/M metagenome (GOLD analysis project Ga0310786, IMG submission 203881) | Bovine rumen microbial communities from tropical cattle in Woodstock, Queensland, Australia - Gonzalo_03 (v2) (version 2) | ecosystem: Host-associated > Mammals > Digestive system >... | reverse complement strand
CTTACTGAGAATATGTTCCGTCATGTTGCTCAGGAGGTATGCGGTACAACCTGCGTTCCTTACGGTGAGCATATGATCGACCTCGGCAAGCCATTTGAGCGTCTTACTATGATAGATGCTGTAAAGAAGTATTCAGGCGTTGATTTCAATGAGATAAAGACTCTCGAAGAAGCTCGAAAGATAGCTGATGAAAAGGGCGTAGAGTACGAGAACCGTCACAAGCGCGGTGATATCCTCAATCTTTTCTTTGAGGCTTATGTTGAGGAGCATCTTATCCAGCCTACATTCATCATGGATCACCCTATAGAGATCTCTCCTCTTACCAAGAAGAAGCCGGATGCTCCTGATTATGTTGAGCGTTTCGAGCTCTTCATCACAGGAAGAGAAATGTGTAATGCTTACTCAGAACTCAACGATCCTATTGACCAGCGTGAGCGTTTCAAGGCTCAGGAAGAGGCTCTCAGCCAGGGCGATGAAGAAGCTAACCGCACAGACGAGGACTTCCTCAATGCTCTTGAGATCGGTATGCCTCCTACAGGCGGTATCGGCTATGGTATCGACCGTCTTGTAATGCTCCTTACAAACAGTCCGTCTATCAGAGATGTACTTCTCTTCCCAACACTGAAAAGTCTTGATAAATAAAAATCATTCGGGCGGCAATTGCCGCCCGTTATCGTAAAAGGATATATCTATGAAGGATAAAAAAATCAATCAGCCGCAGCCTGACAACGATGAAAAGCTTGATATAAAAAAGAGCGTTTTTCAGGTAAACAGGGAATTGCAGAAGCAGCGTCAGGAAGAGCTTGAAGCGCAGCAGGCTGAGCTGGAGCGTCAGTACGCTCAGCGTGAAAAGGAAAAACGCGAGGCTTACGAAAGAAAGCTTCAGGACGAAAGAATAGAGCTCATGCGCATGAAGCAGGGGCTTATCGAGGAAAGTGAAACTATACACGAGGAAAAGGAAGAGGAGATAAAGCTCACCTTCGGAAAGAAAATAAGCAATTTCTTCTACCATAACAAGTGGTGGCTGGGACTTGCTGTATTCTTTGTGGCTCTTGGTTCATATCTTGCATATGATCTTATCACAAAGCCGCGTCCTGATATGATAATTCTTATGCTGTGTGATAATAAGGCTGTGGGAGAGTCTGTCTACCTTGAGGAATACTTCACAGAATTCGGCGAGGATTCAAACGATAACGGCAAGACAGAGGTGGCTGTTTACTATATCCCGTACAGCGATGACGAATATGCGAATTATCAGAAAGGCGTAACAACTAAGCTTACCAATTTCCTCAACAGCGATGATTCTATTATGATAATAGGCGATAAAAAGACTGTTACCGATCTGATAGTTCCTGAGGACTCATTAATTGATCTGAGTGAGTTATACCCCGATAATACGCATATAGATAAGTATTTCTTCTATCTGAAGGATACGGATTTTGCCGAAAAAATAGGAGTTCCCAAGAGCTGCGTCACAGACGATATGTTCTTTGCTCTCCGCAAGCCGAAGGATATAATGAACGCCTCAAAGGAGGACTTGCAGGCTACCTATGACAAGGATATCGGGACGATTGACCGCATAATTGCAGACCTTTCAAATTAAAAAGTGCGCATTAATCGTGGCACTCATATAGAAGTTTTAAGCTTATTATTGAGAGAACCCCTTTTGAAAAAGGGGCTTCTCTCAAACTCTCTCCCGAAAACTTTCAGTTTTATTTTTTCTCAGATAGGGCTCGCTCTGTATTATTACAGGGCTTTTTTTATTTTGGGTGAGCCCTATCTGAGAAAAAATCAGCTAAAAAAGTCTTTGGAAAGGGGTTCGGGGGAAAGCCTTTCTTCAGAAAGGTTTCCCCCGATAAATAGTATAAGCTGCTATATAGGTATCACGGTTAATGCGCTCTTTTATGCCGAATTACTGTCCAAGCAGTGACATTGCTGCATCAACAGCTCTGCTTTTCTGTTCATCGTATTCATCAGATGTATTTTCAACTGTAAGATCGGGAGTAAGACCGATGCCGTCATAACATTCTGATACAGTTGTTTTATATTTGGCAACAGTAAGTACTACTGCTCCGTTTTTGTCAAACTCGGTAGTCTGCTGCATAACGCCTTTTCCGTAGGTCTTTTCGCCGACAAGCACAGCGTCGCCGAAATCACGCAGTGATGCGGCAAAAAGCTCGGCAGCACTGGCTGTATTATTGTTTACGAGTACGACCATGGGGATATCCAGCTCAGCAGCGTCCGAGTAGACGAGAGTCTCACTGTGACCGTCCTTGTACTCGGCTGTGGCAATAACGCCCTCGGGAAGAAGGGGATCAACGCAGTCAGAAAGTGAGTCAACGATACCGCCGCCGTTGTCGCGGACATCGAATACTATAGCCTTTGCACCATTTGAGGTAAGGCGTTCAAGGGTATCAATAAACTGCTGGGGAGTATTTTTCTTAAAGCCTGATATCTTTATGTAGCCCACGCGCTCATTTACCATTTCGCCGCTTACGGTTATCATTTCGATAGAGCGTCTTGTGAAGGTATAGTCCTTGTCGATACCGTCTCTGCGTACAGTAAGCTTTATTTCTGAGCCCTCTGTACCGCGCATGGACTCCACAGACTCTTCAAAGCCTGCTGCAAGAACGTCAACACCGTCGATTATAGTTATTATATCGCCTACCTGCAGTCCTGAATCAACAACAGGGGAGTCCTGCATTATCTCGGCGATACGGATATATCCGTTATCGTCCTTGCTGAGAGAGAGACCGAGACCGACCAGCTGTCCCTGATCCTCACTTTGCTCGCTGAGATACTCTTCTTCGGTAAGGTATTTTGAATACTTATCGTCAAGACCTGAGATATAGCCCTTGAGGATACCGTCGCTCAGGTCGTTCTCATTGATATCCCCGAGGTAGTTCTCGCGGACATAGGAGTCAAGCACCTGAAGCGAATTGTATTTTTTACTTTTTTCATTTACATCGACGACCTTTTTGTTAAAGCTCTGGAGTGAGAAGAAGGAAGTCAGTATGAACGTTACCGCAGAAGCGATAGCGATAAGACTCAGTGCAAGACCGAGACTGATTTTCTTATTCATATTATCATCGCTTTCTGACAAAAATTCGGGCAGTTGAGTAAACTGCCCTTGTTTTTGATATTAACTGTTTTACGGACTTACATAGCCCATAGGATCCTGAGCAGCACCGTTAACACGTACCTCAAAGTGGAGGTGAGCACCTGTTGACCAGCCTGTTGATCCAATATATCCGATAACCTGTCCCTGTGATACGCTCTGTCCTACAGATACGCAAGCAGAAGCGAGGTGTCCGTAGAGGGTAGAGTATGTACCATCGTGGGAGATAAGAACATAGTTGCCGTAGCCGTCGCCGCAGCAATTTCCATTCTTTGCATAATCGTGTGTACAGCTGTTGTTTACGTATATTACCGTACCTGCCTTTGCAGCACAAGCAGCACCGCCGTGGATACCTGCGTCACCGATATCTATACCTCTGTGGGTGGTGCCCCATCTGTAGCCGTAGCCGCTGGAGATGTAGCAGAAGCCCGGTGCAGGCCATGAGAAGCCTGATGCTGAAGGAGATGGGATATAAGCAGGCTCGCTGTATGTAGGAGTATAATACTCACCGCTGCTCTGAGCTGCGGCAGCCTGAGCCTGACGTGCAGCCTCCTGTTCAGCCTGTACTCTTGCCTCGTAAGCTCTCTGAGCTTCCTCAGCCTGTCTCTGTATCTCAGCCTGTATCTGAGCATCAAATTCCTCGTTCATAGCAGCCAGTGAAGCCTTATCGCTTTCAAGAGTCTGCTGTTCAAGAGTCATGCTGTCGATCTCAGCCTGACATTGTCTTGTCTTTTCGTAGTAGACTTCCATTTCAGCGTCTTTTTCTTCCTTGCGCTTTTTCTGCTCATCAAGTCTCATTTCGAGAGTGAGCTTTTCAGACTCAAGGTCTTTTTTAGACTGCTCCATGGCGTCTATCTCGCCGAGTATATCATTGATAAGCTCCTCATCGTATGAAGCGATGCGGTTTACCATTTCTACTCGTGAGAGCATATCGTAGAAGCTTGAGGTTCCTACCACAACGGTAGCAAGGTTGTCGTTGCCTGAAACGTACATAGCGCACAGACGCTCCTTAAACACCTCTACCTTTTTATCGATAGCCTCCTGCTGATCAATGATAGACTGATCAAGCACATCAATGTTGTTTTCGGTAGTTTCGATATCCGAATTAATGCTTTCAAGCTCCTTGTTGAGGATAGCGATATTATTTCTTATGATCTCTATCTGCTCATTAAGTGTTGCCTGATACTGCTGTTCCTGGCTCTTTTTTCCTTCGAGTGAGTCGATCTGTGACTGAAGATCTGCGATCTTTGCTTCGTTTGCTTTTCTTTCCTCCTGAAGCTCGGCAATGGTCTTAGCAGAAGCCTTTGTTCCGCTCTTGCCGGAGATCATTGGATAAGCGGCGATAATGCCGACAGATAATGCCGAACAGGTAATGAAAGAAAGAGTCTTTTTGACAATATTTAGCTTTTTCATAATTAAGCTGCGTATCGGACTGAGTATTTGCTGTCCGAATGCACACTCCTTTCATAAAAAATTTTCATATTACTTCTTTCAGATCAAACGTCAATATGCTTTCGTGTACTTATAACACTTCCGACAGCACCGATAAGGGCACCTGCGACAAGGTAAGCAAGTACGACTATTAGTCTGATTTTGTCGAACGGGATAAGGCTGTTGACACCGAAGGTGTTCATAAGCATACCCTGTTCTGTAACCATATCATAGACTGAACTGTAAACAGCCCAGGTGATGAAATACGCACCGGCACCTGCGAAGAAGCCCGTTACCATACCTTCTACAAAGAAAGGCATTCGTATGAAAGCGTTCGTTGCGCCAACGTATTTCATTATCTGTATCTCCTCACGGCGGGCAAAAACGCTTGCCTTTGTGGTATTGGAGATAATGATCATAGAGATTATGGAGAGAGCGATAATGATGGCACCGGCAATGAGGGATACCATTTTTCTCAGCTCTCTGAGAAATTCAGCCACCTGCGGTGAAGCAGATGCGCTCTGAACATTTGATACAGCCGATATCTGAGCGGTAGTATCAGCGATCTTGTCTGTATCCTTTACAGTAACGCTGAAGCCGTCAGGCATAAAGCTTGCATCCGTTCCGATATAATCATCAAATATTTTCTGAGCATTTGGGAGATTTGCCTTCTGTCTTGAAAGGCCGTCCTCCTTTGAGATAAAAGTAACTTTATCAATATTCGGAAGAGCCTTGATAGCTTCTTCGGCAGCAGCATTTTCCTCATCGGTAGTACCTACCTTCATAAATACCGCTACCTCATTCTGACTTCCCAGACCCTTTATCATGGAATTGAGGTTCACATAGAAGAGACCTGCTATACCAACGAGAAGAAGGGAAATAAGAAGTACACAGAATGTGGCGAATGCCATCATTTTATTTTTCCAGATATTTTCTACGCCCTGATCGGCGAGATATCTGATACCGCTTAGCTTCATTCTGCACCTCCCTTAGTTTTTTCGGTCAGTGCAGCCAACAGAGCCTCAGGTGAATCAGGATCGTCACGCTTGATGCTCTTGCTGAGGTCAACATCGATATTGTCCGCAAGCTTCTGCATATCTTCCTTTTTCTCCTCGGGGCTGCCCTCGGGGATACCGCCTATAGCGGATATGATATCATCTGCGGTCATATTCTCGATAGGAAGGTCTATAGCCTCCTCGGTATTGACCATTTCTGCTTCTTCGGTCTGCATAGCCGGCTCATCATTGATCTTTTCTGCCTCGCTTACGGCTGCCGCCATAGCATCGGCAGGCATCTCAGAGCCGATATCTGCAAGAAGCTCATCATTTGCACCCGAGATGACTTCATCGAATACGATCTCGCCCTCGGTTATGTTGATGATACGTCCGCCGAAGTGACGGACAAGGTCATGCTCATGTGTTACCATGAGTATCGTAGTACCCTGATCGTTGATGCCCTTTAGAAGCTCAACGATCTCGTATGAAAGCTCGGGGTCTATATTACCTGTCGGCTCGTCTGCGATTATGAGCTGTGGGTCATTGACAAGAGCTCTTGCGATAGCCACACGCTGTTTTTCGCCGCCCGAGAGTTCATCAGGGTATGAGTTTGTCTTTGCGTGGAGTCCTACGAGACTTATAACGTAGGGGACTCTTTTGCGTATGTATTTGATCGGAGCGTCGATAACTCTGAGAACGAAAGCGATGTTCTCATATACTGTCATTGACGGGATCAATCGGAAATCCTGGAATACAAAGCCGAGAGTACGGCGGAATTCGGGGATCTTTCTTTTTTTGAGCTTGTTCAGGTTATAGCCGTTAACGGTAACGACACCGCTTGTAGCGTCTATTTCCTTTAAAAGCAGTTTTATCATGGTACTTTTACCCGCACCTGATGAACCTACAACGAAAGCGAAGTCGCCGTCATTTATCTTGAGGCTGACGTTGTTGAGAGCATCAACACCGCTTGAGTAGGTCACGGATACGTTTTTAAGTTCTACCAATGGGTTACACCTACCTTAATCTTTGGGACGGGGAAACGTCCGTTGTTCGGATAACGGATATACCGCTATCAGAACTTCACAGGATTAGCAGACAGGTACTTCTTTACCATGAGGGCGATCTTGAATATGATAGCGTGATCGAACTCACGAAGATCAAGACCTGTAAGCTTCTTGATTTTCTCGAGTCTGTAAACGAGAGTATTTCTGTGAACGAATAATTTTCTTGATGTTTCTGATACATTGAGGTTGTTCTCGAAGAACTTCTGTATAGTGAAGAGAGTTTCGTGATCGAGAGACTCAATGCTTCCTACCTTGAATACCTCGTGGAGGAAGGTCTCACACAGAGTAGTAGGAAGATGATAGATAAGACGAGCGATACCGAGGTTGTCGTAGCTTACGATAACCTTGTCTGTATCGAATACCTTGCCGACTTCAAGAGCCATCTGAGCTTCCTTGAAGGAACGTGCAAGATCCTTTACGCCGACAACGGCAGTACCGATACCAACGTTAACTCTTGTATAGAACTCGCTGCTGAGAGTATCAGCGATAGAGCGAGCAAGCTTTTCGAGATCCTTTGAATCTACTGCACTCTTGAGCTCCTTGACGAGAACGATATCAGTTTCGGTGATATTGAAAACGAAGTCCTTGTTCTTGTCAGGGAAGAGGTTCTGTATAACATCATAAGCGGAAATATCGTTAGCAGAGATTATTCTGATAAGGAATACAGCGCGGCTTATCTCGGCATTGAAGTGAAGCTCTCTTGCCTTGATAACGATATCACCGGGGAGTACATTATCGAGGATAACGTTCTTGATGAAGTTGTTTCTGTCATACTTCTCATCGTAATACTGCTTGATATTTGAGAGAGCGATAGCGAGAATGCTTGCATACTTAGCAGCAGCATCGTCAACGCCTTCAACGAATACAGCATAATCAGGCTTTACTCTTGAACCGAAGGGCTTGTAAGTGAAGCCGTCGCGGATAAAGATATCGTGTGAATCGCTGAGGTCGAGAGAAACGAACTCATTTGTTGTGCCTACACGAGTCAGATCGCTGCAGGCGATGATTGTAGCGGTCTCATCAACAACACCGATAGTAGCGTCGATAGAGTCACGCATCTGATGAACTAAACCCTGAAATAATCTGTTGGACATGATTTACATCCTTTCTCTTAATAAGATCTTTATTTTGAGCGGACCTTCAAGGAAGAGCCACAGAGCATTAAGCTCCTCAACATATTACAAATTGTAACACATTTTTGGCTGGAATTTGTTAACAAAGTGTTAACATTCGTCTGAAGGCTCACAAACATGACTTACATATATGTTGGTTTTTGTTTATATTGTACAAAGCTGTTGAATTCTTTGTAACCAAGCTGTAATTTTTAAGGGAGAAAATGTAATTTTTACATTTTCTCGGGTCTGTCGATATTGAGTATCTCGAGAGTGTTTCTGAGAGTCTGGCGAACAGCTACACTGAGAAGTATACGAGCATCTCTGAGCTGTTCACTTTCTGCATTCTTTACGCTGCAGGCATCATAGAAACGATGGAAGAGTGTAGCGAGATCAATTGCATACTTTGTGATCTTTGCAGGATCGTAAGTTTTTGCTGCAAGGTCGATCTCCTTGGGAAGTGAAGCGAGATGACGGATAAGCTCTATCTCTCTCTGATCGGTAAGAAGATCAAGATCAGCGGACTGCGGTACGTTTATGCCTTCCTCGGCAAGAGCCCTGAGCATACTGCAAATTCTTGCGTGTGCATACTGAACGTAGTATACAGGATTCTGGGAGGTCTTTTCTATAGCCAGACCAAGATCAAATTCAAACTGTGAATTTGCCTCACGGAGATTGAAGAAGAAACGTGCTGCGTCTATCGGTATCTCATCGAGGAGAGTTACCAGTGTGATAGCCTTGCCGCTTCTCTTTGAAAGCTTTACGGTCTCGCCGTTGCGGACAAGTCTTACCATTTGCATAAGAACTACATCAAGCTTTGTCTCGTCAACACCGAGAGCGTTGAGAGCGGCTTTGAGTCTTGGTACATAACCGTGGTGATCGGCACCGAGAACGTTGATAGCCTTGTCGAAGTTACGTGTTACCAGCTTGTTGTAGTGGTAAGCGATATCGGGAACGATATATGTGTAAAGACCATTGCTTCTTTTTAATACGAAGTCCTTGTCCATGCCGTATTCCGTAGCCTTGAACCATATAGCACCGTCCTGCTCATAAGCCTTGCCGGCCTCCATGAGCTTGTCAACGACCAGTTTTGTCTCGTTCTTTTCGTGAACCGTGCTCTCTCTGAACCAGTTGTCATAAACGATACGGTACTTTTTAAGGTCTCTCTCCAGACCTGCTATATTAATAGGAAGAGCGTAGTCAACGAGTGCCTTTCGGCGTTCCTGTTCGGAAACAGTTTCCATAGCTTTTCCGTTGATATCGTAGAAGTTCTTGGCGTGTTCGATGATATCCGTACCAAGGTAAACGTCCTCGGGCATCTCGAATTCTCCGCCTTCACCGCTGCCCTCATAGATAACGGAGCAGAGCTTATCGGTGTCGTCCTTGTACTGAGCTATGAGCTGCTGACCTTTTTCGGAGCAGAGCTGTAAATATCTGAGTTCAAGTGACTTTCCGAACTTCTCTATCTGATTGCCTGCATCGTTTACGTAGAATTCGCGTTCTGCGTGGTAGCCTGCCCACTGGAGCACGCTTGCGAGACAGTCACCGATAGCGCCGCCTCTTGCATTACCGATATGCATAGGACCTGTTGGGTTTGCGGAAACGAATTCCACAAGGACTTTCTTGCCCTTTCCAAGCTCGGTCTTACCGTAGTTTTCGCCCTCTTCAAGAACGTTTCTTACAACGTCCGAGAACCAGCTTCTTCCGAGGAAGAAATTGAGAAATCCGGGACCTGCAACTTCGGCTTTCTCGAAGATAGTACCTTCAAGGTCAAGCTTTTCGCAGATCATCTCGGCGATCTTTCTTGGCGGCATTTTAAGTGCCTTTGCGCATACCATAGCGGTATTTGCAGCAAAATCACCATGAGATTTATCGGCAGGTATCTCAATGTTGAATGAAGGGAGTGGAACTGCTGGAACAGCTTCCTCTGCTACGAGCTTTCCGAGAGCATCCATTATTATCTCACGGAGCCGCAGCGATGCAGAATTTATAAGGTCTGACATTATATCTATCCTTTCTTGTCGGCTCAGTTCTGAGCCTGCATTGTCATGATTATCTCGTTATCTGAAAGATAAGAGGAATTTAAGTCAAGGGTATACTTTAAATAAAGCCTTCCGTTTTCGGCGAGAGTGTTTTCGATAGCGTGTGTGTAAACGCCGATCTGGAGGTTTCCGTAAGGAGTACCATACTGGCAGAAGTGTTTGCGTCCTATTTCGAGGGAAAGAACCGAATTTGCAGAGCCTTCACGGGTTATTGAGGCGTTTTTGCAGTTATCCACTTTAATAGTGGTAATTGAGCCTTCAAATCCTGTAGCTGATGTATCCTCATAGGATATTATATCCCAGCCGTTTTCTCTTTTGAAGTTGGCTTTTGTAAGAAGCTCTGTTTCGTTTCGTTCATTTTCCTGCCACTGGATACTCGTAAGGGAAATCAATACGTTATTTTTCAAAACAATCTCCTTGTAGCATTATGATTTATGTGATGATATCGGTGTGATATCAGTATGTTCTGTCTGCGTTATCGACTGCCTGTTCAACGAGAACGTCGATAAGCTCGTCATGCGAAAATCCCAGCTCCTCCATAAGCTTAGGGAAAACGCTGTTTTTTCTGAGCCCCGGCATAGTTCCTATCTTGTTGAGCAGCAGCTCTCCGTCCTCTGTGAGGAAGAGATCGACTCTTGCCATACCCTTGCAGCCAAGTGCCTTGAATGCTGTAACAGCAGTCGTCTGTGCCAGCTTTTCGATATCCTTTGAGATATCCGCAGGGACGATAAGATCATCACCTGTGCTTATGTTGAAGTTTGTGGGATCGTAAGGTCTGTTAGGATCCTTTATTTCGCCTATAGCCGAACAAACCGGCGAATCGTAGCCGTATACGGCAGCTTCGAGCTTACGGGCTTTTACGTATTTTTCAACAACGACTTTATTATCGCTGGAAAAAGCAAGCTTGACTGCACTTATGAGCTGTTCTGCATCATTTGCTATGCTGGTGCCTGCGTTGCTGCCGCTGTTGGCAGGCTTTACTACCAGCGGAAATCCGAGCTTTTCAGAAATTTCGGCGCATCGCTCCTCAAGCTGATTTATTTCACGCTGGGTTATGAGCTGCCATTTTGCGGTCTTTATATCGTAGTCGTCCATTACCATGTGAGTATGGGATTTATCCATACATGAAGCGGAAGCAAGAACGCCGCTTCCAACGTAGGGTATTCCGGAAAGGTCAAGAAGTCCTTGTATAGTGCCGTCTCCGCCGCGTTTTCCCATAAGTACCGGAAATACTACATCTATCTTTTTTACCGAGGTCTCACCGTTTTCAATGGTGATTATGCCTCTGTGAAGCGGATCGGGGGATATAAGCGCGGAGGTACAGTCAGGATCCTGCTCCCATGTGCCGTTTGCTATATCAGCGGGATCTCCCGGGAAGTACAGCCATCTGCCCTTGCGGTTTATACCTATGCAGATCACTTCGTATTTGTCCCTGGGAATGTGTTGTATAACTTCCGCAGCAGATGCGAGAGAAAGGTCGTGTTCGCGCGAGGTGCCGCCAAAAATCACGGCAGCCTTGATCTTTGCCATATGTTTCTCCTTTTAAATAGTAGTCTCTTTTTTTTATTGTCATTTTCAAGTATCACTATATTTTATCACATTTCACAAAAAACTGCAAGTATTTTTTGCGAAAATGCGGAATAGGACAGTGAATTTCGCAAGGATAACGCAAAGCAGACAATTTTTAACGTGATAATTTGTGCATAATGACAATAAAAATACAGGCCTTTCATCAATTTGACGGAATACCCCTTAGTAAAAATGACGAAGTACAAGTCGTAAAAGGCATAAAAATAAAAAATCCCTGACAAAGCAGGGGGTGATCTGTATATAAAAAGCTGAGAAATTTGTGGAAAGGGGTCGGGGAAAGCCTCTTGCTCAAAAGGTTTTCCCCGATAGCTGCATAAGTGTTCTGATAGAAAAGTGGGTTTTTGCAGTCCTTTCGCGTGAAAGTGAGTGATTTAAGATGATGGCTTGATAATAATTGCCCTTATCTGATACCGATAGTATCATCCTCGGGTTGGAGCTTGTCATACCTCAGGATATATTCATATATATCCTTTACAGTAGTGAAAGCAACTCCTACATAGCTGTCTGCACAGCCGTAATATATAGCGATGCGTCCTGTATCTGCATCTGTGAGGGTAGCACATGGGAAGCAAACATTGGGCACAAATCCCTGCTCCTCGTACCATTCCTCGGGGGTAAGGATATAATTTGAGCAGCGGTGCAGCACTTTTGAGGGCTCGCTTATATCGAGTATTGCTGCGCCAATGCTGTAAACATAGCCGTTGCAGGTGTTCACGACTCCGTGATAGAATAAGAGCCAGCCCTTGTCAGTCTCGATTGGGGCAGCTCCGCCGCCTATTTTTAGGCTTTCCCACCAGTTCTCGCAGCGACCCATGACATGACGGTGACGTCCCCAGAACTCCATATCTTTGCTCTCTGTGAGAAAGATATCGCCGAAAGCCGTATGACCGTTGTCACAGGGGCGGGAGAGCATTACGAAATTACCGTTTATTCTGCGAGGGAAAAGCACCGCGTTGCGGTTATAGGGAAGAAAGGGATTCTCGAGTCGTGTAAATGTTTTGAAATCGGTAGTTTTCGCAATGCCTATAGTAGGACCGAATGCGTCCTGACACCACATTATATAGTATGTATCCTCGACCTTTACGAGCCGTGGATCATAGGCGTATAGCGGCATGAAGGGCTCGCCTTTTTCATTGGTGAAGGGGATCTTTTCTTCATCGAATTCCCAATGAATGGCGTCCTTGCTCCTTCCAAGATAGATATGAGGGATACCGTTTCGCTGTTCACCGCGAAAAACGCCGATATATCCGTCGCCGTAAGGCATTACGGCACTGTTGAAGATCCTTGCCACATTTGGGAGAGGGTTTCGCTTGATAATGGGGTTTTCGCTGTATCTCCATACCGGAGAGGTACATTTTTCGGGTCTTTCCTGCCAAGGTATCGAGGGCAGGCTGTCTCCGATAATTTTAATATCCGCCATAATGAACTCCTTTAATTAAGAGTGACTTAATCGCCTGATTAAATTATACCATGCTTTTACATAAATGTCAAGGGGTAAATTAAATATTAAGCTTGCGAAATGTTGTTTTTATAGTAGAAATATTATTTCAAGGAATTTACATAATGTTATAGACTGCGGGGGATATATGTAGTATAATTAAAAGAAAACGGAGGAAAAGCTGTGAAATACATTACAGAACATAATAAGAAATTCGGCAGCATACATTATTTTTGTGCAGAACTCCTCGGTTCTCCTGTTACCTGTTATGTACTTAGAGGAAAAAACGGCGACCTGCTCATTGATACCGGGATACCGTTTATGTACAGGGCTCTTGCGGAGTATCTTGAAGACTTTGATATCCGCTATATCCTACTGACCCATGCCCATGTTGATCATGACAGCAATGCGGAAAGACTGCGGAAAAGTCTTGGTGCGGAGATACTTCTCGGAGAGCGTGATAAGGAGCTTATCGGGCACTATGGCAGGCAGCCTGTCCATGCGACCCTAAGGCGTTACAGGCTTCGCAATATACAGCAGAATTTCTGCGGAAAAATGAAGCTTTTCAGTACAAAGCCGTATGCTCCCGATATATTGCTGAACAGCTATAATACGGATATACTACGTGAGCTTGGCTTTGATGCCGATGTAGTTATGCTTGCGGGACATACTCTCGGGTCTGTGGGCGTTCTTTCGGACGGTGTGCTGTACTGTGGTGATGCCTTCACTGCAATGTGGGGGAAGCCTGATATAACGCCTCATGCGGCTTCTGTCTATGCTATGGCCAAGTCCCTTGAAAGGATACTGGAGATATCTCCGAAGGTACTTGCCTGCGGCCACGGAATGCCTGTAACTATGAGACACGCAAGACCTGTTATCAGAAAATATCTGTTTTCAGTGAGAAATCATTAACTTAAATTATCGCTTAAAGGAGATTGGGATATGAAGATATATGAACTTATCAAGGGACTCTCGGAGGGGAGCTTTGACGATCAGCTTAAAATGCTGTACGGTCCGTCCGAAAGGAGCATTCTCAGAAACAGGGCGCGTTATCTCAGTGCAGCGGAAAATTTTTCGAGACTGTATCCCGAACGTGATGATATCCGCATTTTTTCGGCTTCGGGAAGAACTGAGGTAGGAGGCAATCATACGGATCATCAGCATGGCTGTGTTCTGGCGGCAGCCGTGAACCTTGATATCATCGGTATTGTGAAATACCATGATAAAGGTGTGATACGCATAAAGTCTGAGGGGTATATGGCGGACGAGATAAAGCTTTCGTCATTTGAGGTCAATGAGGCGGAAAAGGGGACTTCTGCTGCTCTTATACGCGGTATTGCTGCGAAATTTGCGGAAATGGGCGTGGATATAGGCGGCTTTGATGCTTATTTTACATCGGAGGTGCTCAGTGGGAGCGGTCTTTCATCCTCGGCGGCGTTTGAGGTCATGATAGGTACAATAATCAATGAGGGCTTTTACGAGGGAAAGGCAGATGCCGTTCAGCTGGCTAAGATAGGTCAGTTTGCGGAAAATGCCTATTTTGGCAAGGCAAGTGGTCTTATGGATCAGATGGTGTGTTCGGCAGGCGGTTTTGTGGCTGTTGATTTTGCAGACCCCGGGAAGCCTGTTATTACATCTGTGGATTTTGACTTTGAAAAGGCTGGATATTCGATATGTATTACAGATACAAAGGGCAGTCATGCTGATCTTACAGCGGATTACAGTGCCGTTTCTGCGGAGATGAAGCACGTTGCAGAAGTTATGGGCTGCGGGTATCTGCGTGAGGCGGACGAGGAGGAGTTTTACGAAAGGCTTCCGCAGCTTCGTGAGAAGTGTACGGACAGGGAGCTTCTGAGGGCAGCTCATTTCTTTGCCGAGAATACAAGAGCTGTGGAAGAAGCAAAGACTCTTGCCGACGGAGATACAGAGCGTTTCTTTGAGCTTGTGAATGAATCGGGCTCCTCCTCGGCGGAGCTTTTGCAAAATCTGTATTCGTGCAGTGAGCCTCATGCTCAGCAGATACCTCTGGCAATAATGCTCAGTAAGCGTTTTCTTAACGGTGCCGGTGCAGTCAGAGTTCACGGAGGAGGTTTTGCAGGAACGATACAGGCTTTTGTGCCTAATTATCTCACTAATGACTATGCAAAGGAAATGGAGCGTATCTTTGGAGGTGGCAGCTGCTATGTACTGTCGGTGCGGCCTGTCGGCGGCTATGAGCTGAGTCTTTAGACGGGCAGTATTTCGGGAACTGCGGTTTGGGTACAGTTATAAGGCGGTATATCTTTCAGTATGTCATTTATACTTGCATTGTTGTTTGCGTGTGAGTTTAACTTACCCCTGCGATCTTGACTCTCAGCTTTCCGGCTGCAGGCTAACGACTGATGACTAACTAAACATTGAAAGGATATTGATACAATGGATTTTCCTGAATTTATGAAAAGAGCTGCAAATAAAATCCCTTCTGCACAGCAGAATACTCCCGATATCGAAGGCTATTACTATACAGCTCACGATGGCAGTCAGATGGCATTCTGGACTTACCCTGCGGATAGAGTATCAAAGGAACACGTACATGATTATGACGAATACATGATATGCGTTGAGGGTGAGTACACAGTTACTATAAACGGTGTGGCTACCGTTCTGCATGCGGGCGATGAGCTTTTTATCCCCAAAGGTTCAGTACAGGGAGGCAGTTGTAAGGCAGGTACGAGAACCATTCACGCTTTTGGCGGAGAAAGGATAAAAAATGATTGAACTGAAGAAATTCTCAGAGGATATGCAGCAGGACGTTATAGACTTTTTTACCGATGTTTTTCCTGAGTCGGGAAAGGTGTTCGAGCCTGATGGCAGACACTCAGTCTTTGCTGATATTGAGAATAATTTTATCTGCTTCCGATGCTTGTTTGATGATGACAGACTTATCGGTACTGTGGCAGTGAAAAAAATCAGCGATACCGAATGTGAGCTGAAGGGGCTTTATCTTTATGAAAAGTATCACGGACAGAGGCTGGGATACCGCCTTGCAAAAACTGCGGTGGATCTTGCGAGAGATAATGGCTTTAAGCTTATGAAGCTGGATACTGTCTCCACCTACGATAAGGCAATTCGTCTTTATGAGCGGCTGGGCTTTGAATTTACTGAAAGGTATAATCAGAATGAAAGAGCAGATGTTTTTATGGAGCTTGTGCTTTGAAAAGATTTGCAAGTATATATGATCAAAATTCTTGCAGATACGCAAATCAGAGATTTGCTCCCTGCAATCGGGCAATTATACCATAACACTTAGTTTTTACGGTATAATAAAAAAAGGAGGCGTTTGCTGTGATAAGAGAGATTGCCGAAAATGATTTCGATGGACTAATGAAACTGTATATGGAACTCCATGATAATCCTTTCCCTGAAAAAGATGAAAGGGTCAAGAATGTCTGGAAACGTATTCTTGATGATAAAGATCACCATATCATCGTTGCCGATGTTGACGGCGTTATTGCTGCTTCCTGTGTCTGTGTCATTATTCCTAATCTTACCCGTGGGCAGCGTCCATACGCTTTTATCGAAAATGTTGTGACTTCTGCAAATTACAGAAGAAAAGGTCTTGCTACTGCTTGTCTTGACTATGCTCGTGAAATTGCCATAAGTCATAATTGTTATAAAATGATGCTTCTCACCGGCTCAAAAAAGCAGGGCACTCTTGATTTTTATGAGAAAGCAGGCTATAACAGCTCCGATAAGACTGCTTTTATCCAGTGGTTGTGAGGTTTGATTTATGAAAATAAGAGAGTTTATTCCTGCTGATGCTGAGCGTATCGTAAGCTGGATATCAAATGAAAGAGAGTTTCGACTATGGTGCGCTGACAGATATGAGCATTTCCCGATATCTGCTGATGATATTATTGAGCAGTACGCCGAGAGCCAAAAGAGCGGGCGTTTCTTTCCGTATACTGCGGAGGACGAAAAAGGCTCTCCCATAGGACATTTTATATTGAGATATCCCGATGATGATATGAGTGTGCTCCGGCTCGGCTTTGTTATCGTTGATAATTCAAAGCGCGGCAAGGGGATTGGCTGCGAATTAGTGAAACTTGCGAAAATTTACGCCTCAGAGGTTCTTCATGCTCATAAGCTTACATTAGGTGTCTTTGAAAACAACATTGCAGCTCGTAAATGTTATGCTTCCTCCGGCTTCGTCCCAATAGGCAGCTCGGGTCAACTTACGTTTTTCAACGAAAAATGGGACTGCATCGAACTTGAATTGAATCTTTGAAACAAGGATATTGTTAAAATAAAAAAATATATACTTTGCTGTTGACATCGTCTTCTCATCGTGGTATAATAATATAGTCGCAGATGATACTGTACTATATATCGCGGTGTGGAGCAGCTAGGTAGCTCGTCGGGCTCATAACCCGAAGGTCGTTGGTTCAAATCCAGCCGCCGCAACCATATTAGCATGACTAAAAGTATGACATGCAAGAAAAAGCCCGAAATATCGGGCTTTTTTGCTATCCAAATTCCGAAAAAATTCTTGAAAAAATGAGGGATGACATTGGGGTATTTTAGGCCTCT
>Ga0310786_10005404_pt1 | contig 17363 bp, 10 predicted proteins | sample AusTroGonzalo_MG_FD_203881 | JGI IMG/M metagenome (GOLD analysis project Ga0310786, IMG submission 203881) | Bovine rumen microbial communities from tropical cattle in Woodstock, Queensland, Australia - Gonzalo_03 (v2) (version 2) | ecosystem: Host-associated > Mammals > Digestive system >... | reverse complement strand
GCGACGTGACCGCCCCCGAGAAGGTGCTCATCACGCGCGACGAGCTCATGCCCCTGCTGGAGCAGGAGCCGCTCGACGTGCTCATGACCCTGGGCGCCGGCAACATCGACCGTTTCATCGAACCCATCACCGAATTGCTCCGCAAGCGCCAGTAAATGAAAGCCGCCATCCGATATTCCCTTGCCGCCGTGCTCGCCGTCGCCCTCTGCGTCGGAGTCGCCTTCCTGTACCGCCGCGTGCGGCAGGAGAGCGTCCTCGTCGTCTGCGGACGGCTGGACGTGCACTTCGCCGACAGCCTCCGCTTCGTCAGCGAGCAGGACATCCGGGACTATCTGGATAAGCGCTACGGTCCCTACATCGGCGAGCGCATGGACAGCGTGCAGCTCGCGCGCATTGAGGACATGCTGGAGAGCCGCAGCGCCGTGAGCCGCTGCGAGGCGTGGGCCACCGACGACGGCGTCCTGCACCTCGACATCACCCAGCGCGCCCCCGTGCTGCGCTTCATGCGCAGCGAGCAGGAAGGTTTCTACGTGGACGAGGGCGGCTACATCTTCCCGCTGCACCCGACATACACCGCCCCCGTGCCCGTGGTCGAGGGGGCCATCCCCGTGGACATTCCCGCGGGTTACAAGGGCGAAGCCCAGGACGAGCGGGCGCGTGCCTGGATCGCCGGCGTACTGGCGATGAACCGCCACATCGCCGCCAACCGCAGCTGGCAGCGCCGCATCGAGCACATCCGCGTCCGTCCGGGCGGAGAGCTGCTCCTGAGCCTGACCGGCCGCAGCGAAGAGTTCTTCGTCGGCCAGCCGCAGAACATCCCGGACAAGCTGCAGCGCATCGACCGCTACCTCGGCACCATCGCGCCTTCCAAGCCGGAAGGCTACTACCATACCGTCAACGTGAAATATAAACAACAAATCATATGCAGGCAGAAAGATACATAGCAGCAGCCGACCTTGGCTCCTCCAAGATCGCCCTGAGCGTTGCCAAGATCGAGGGAGATGACATCCAGGTCATCTACTACAAGGAGACGCCGTCCGACGGCATCCGCAACAGCTACGTCTTCAACCCGAAGCGCGCAGCCGGCCCCTTACGTGCCGCCATCAACGAGGCGGAAGAAGAACTGAACATCAAGATCCTCCAGGTGGTCGTGGGCCTGCCGCGCTACGATGTCCGCCAGGAGATCGCCAGCGCCCGGATGGAGCGCAGCGACCCCTCGTCCTGCATCACCCGCGACGAGATCAACACCCTCAAGAGCATCGCCATCGACTCCTACCCCATCGCCGACGAAGGCAAGGAGGAGATCTACGGCGCCGTGGCGCAGTCCTTCTCGGCCGACGAGGAGCTGGTCTGCGCCAGCGAACACGACGTCGTGGGCGTGACCGCCGACGCCATCGAGGGCAACTTCAAGGTCTTCGTGGGCGCCCAGAAGGCGGTGAGCAACATCGACATCATGCTCAACGAAGTAGGCGTCGCACCCGCGCGCAAGATGTTCCTCCCGAACACCGTCGCGCGCGCCGTCCTCTCCGAGGCGGAGAAGGAGAACGGCGTGGCCCTCGTGGAGGTCGGCGCCGGCGTGACCTCGCTGACCATCTACCGCGGCAAGATCCTGCGCCACTACTCCGCCATCCCCTTCGGCGGCCGCTGCATCACCACCGACATCAAGTACGAGTGCGGCTTCAACGAGGAGCTGGCCGAGAACATCAAGCTCGCCTTCGGCGCCTGCATGCCCGAGAAGCTACAGTCGCTCAGCGAGAAAATCATCCAGATCAACGACGAGGAGAACGGCTCCTACGAGCAGCTCCCGGTCAAATATCTCTCCGAGATCATCACCTGCCGCGCCCGCGAGATCATCGAGGCCGTGCTCTGGCAGATCCAGGACAGCGGCTACGCCGACAAGCTCCGCAACGGCATCGTGCTCACCGGCGGCGGCGCGAATCTCGTGAACCTCGCCAATCTCCTCAAGGAGATTTCCGGCTACACGGTCCGCATCGGCTATCCGCGCAGCCAGGCCTTCACGGCCACCGGCTGCTCGGGTACGGGCGAGACCAGCGCCGTGGCCTCCATCGGCATGATCCTTGAAGCGAAACGCGACCCGCGCCTGAACTGCCTCGAGGAAGCGCCGCGCCCGGTCGTGGCCCCGGCCGAAGAGGGCGCCGCGACGGAGGGCCAGGAAGCCGCTCCCGTGCAGGAAACCCTCTTCCCGACGGAACCGGACGACGTCATCACGCCGCGCAAGCAGAAGGCCGCGAAGAAACCCAACAGGTTCATCTCCTGGGTCCGGCAGAAGAGCCACCAGGTCGGCGAGGCCGCCGAAGGCGCCTTCGACAGCACGATGGGCAACCTGTTCGATGAAATGAAATAAAAAAGGATACAGCTATGATAGATGACACCATGATCGATGCGATCGCCCCGATGGACTGGGCGACCTCCGACGAAATCATCAAGGTCCTCGGCGTGGGCGGAGGCGGCTGCAACGCCGTCAACTACATGTTCACCCAGGGGATCAAGGGTTGCAGCTTCGTGGTCTGCAACACCGACGCCCAGGCCCTCAAGGGCAGCCCCGTCCCCGTCAAGATCCAGATGGGACGCGGCCTCGGCGCCGGCACCAACCCGATCAACGGCCGCAACGCCGCGCTCGAGAGCCAGGACCAGATCGAGAAGATCGTCCTGGACACCCACACCAAGATGCTCTTCATCACCGCCGGCATGGGCGGCGGCACCGGTACGGGCGCCGCGCCCGTCATCGCCAAGATGGCCAAGGACAAGGGCATCCTGACCGTGGCCGTGGTCACGCTCCCCTTCCTCAACGAGGGCAACGAGGCGCTCTCCCGCGCCATCGACGGCATCCATGAGCTCGAGAAGAACGTGGACAGCCTGCTGATGATCAACAACGAGAAGCTCCACGAGTACTACGGCAACCAGCTGATCCAGGACGCCTTCCCGCAGGCCGACGAGGTGCTCGCCACGGCCGTGCGCGGCATCGTCGAGATCATCAAGAAGCCGGGCTACATCAACGTGGACTTCAAGGACGTGGAGACCATGATGAAGAACAGCGGCATGGCCCTGATGGGCTGCGGCGTCGGCTCCGGCAAGGAGCGCATCGAAGATGCCGTCCGCGCCGCCTTCGAGTCCCCGCTCCTCAACGACTTCGACCTCAAGAGCGCCAAGAAGGTGCTCGTCAACATCACCTGCGGTCACAATGAGCAGGGCCTGACGATGGACGACCTCAACGAGATCAACAAGAAGATCGACGAGTACACCGGCCGGGCCAACAACTTCAAGCGCGGCCTCATCTGGGACGACGATCCCGAGATCGGCGACACCATCCGCATCACCTCCATCGTCACGGGCCTGCGCTTCTCCGACGTGATCGGCCCCGCCCGCGACATGGGCAACTACATCATGATCGGCCGCAGCTTCAAGTACGACAAGAACGACGTCGCCCGCGCCGAGGGCATCTCCCTGTCTGAGGACGCGGCGTCCACGACGATCGGATTCAACAGCAAGAGTAACGTTCGGAACTTCAAGTTCGACCCGGACGAGAAGCCGGCCCTCATCGTGGCCAGCAACGAGTCCCGCGCCGAGCTGGAAAACATTCCCGCAATCCGGAGGGCACAGATATGAGTAAAACCCGCGTAAGATTCGCCCCGTCACCGACCGGGCCGCTGCACATGGGCGGCGTACGTACCGCCTTGTACAACTACCTCTTCGCCAAGCAGCATGGCGGCGATTTCATCCTCCGCATCGAGGACACCGACTCCAACCGCTTCGTGCCCGGCGCGGAGCAGTACATCATCGAGTCGCTGCGCTGGTGCGGCATCTACCCCGACGAGGGCGTGGACGAGAACGGGCAGGTGGTGGAGACCCCGTCCGAGCGGCATCCCCACGCGCCGTACCGCCAGAGCCAGCGCCGCGGCATCTACCGCAAGTACGCCGAGCAGCTCGTCGCGGCCGGTCACGCCTACTACGCCTTCGACACCGCCGAGGAGCTGGAGAAAGTCCGCTCCGCGGCCGAGGCGCAGGGCCAGACCTTTATTTATAATCACCTCACCCGCGGCAGCCTGCGCAACTCGCTGACCCTGCCGGCGGACGAGGTCGCGCGCCTGCTCGAGGAGCGCACGGACTGGACCGTCCGCTTCCTGATGCCCGAAGGGCGCATCGTGGAGATGGACGACCTGATCCGCGGCCACATCTCCGTGGACACCGCCACGCTGGACGACAAGGTCCTGTGGAAGCGCGCCGACGAGCTCCCGACCTACCACCTCGCCAACATCGTGGACGACCACCTGATGGAGATCACCGAGGTCATCCGCGGCGAGGAGTGGCTCCCGTCGCTGCCGCTGCATTATCTGCTCTACGAGGCTTTCGGCTGGCAGGACAGCCAGCCCCGCTTCGCGCACCTGCCGCTGCTGCTCAAGCCGGTCGGCAACGGCAAGCTCTCCAAGCGTGACGGCGACAAGATGGGCTTCCCCGTCTTCCCGCTGCGCTGGACCTCGCCCACCGGCGAGACCTCCCGCGGCTACCGCGAGGACGGCTATTTCCCGGAGGCGTTCGTGAACCTGCTGGCGATGCTGGGCTGGAATCCCGGCACGGAGCAGGAGATCTTCTCGCTGCCCGAACTCGTGGAGGCCTTCTCCCTGGACAAGGTGGGCAAGGCCGGCGCGAAATTCAATCCCGACAAGGCGAAGTGGTTCAACCGCGAGTACCTGCGCATGCATTCCGACGCGGACCTGGCGGCCCGCTGGATGCCGATGCTGCAGGAGCAGGGCGTGCAGGCCGATCCGGCCTACGTGGAGCGCGTCGTGGCGCTGATCAAGGAGCGCGCGAGCTTCGTGCAGGATTTCTGGGGCATCGCGTCCTACCTCTTCGTGGCGCCGAAAGAGTTCGTGCCGAAGGATGTGGACAAGTTCTACAAGCCGGAGTTCTACGAGATGGCGCTGGAGGCGCTGTCGAATTCCGAAGCGGATACGCTGGAGGAATACGTGCGCGCGCATGAGATGCCGATGGGCAAGGTGATGAACTGCCTGCGGCTCGCGCTCACCGGCTCCGCCAGCGGTCTGGGCATCGCCGACATCCTCCGCCTCATCGGCAAGGACGAAGCCCTCGCCCGCCTCCGCTTCCTAAAAGAAACGTTAGGCTAGTCGTCATTCGCCGGCTTGACCGGCGAATCTCCCAACATTTGTAAGACCTCTTCCAGAGAAACGGCGTCTTCGATCCCGAAGCCGCCGTTTTTCGTGCGGCGCAGCGAGCTCAGGAACGCGCCGCTGCCCAGGGCCTCGCCCAGGTCGCGGGCGAGCGCGCGGATGTACGTGCCCTTGCTGCACGCCACGCGCACCATCGCGGTCGGCAGCGCCTCGCCGGACACGTCCGTCACGCGGATGCGCCCCGTGCCGTCGTCCTGGAAATCCTGCACGACGCGGTCGTGCCAGGAAAGGAGTTCCAGGTCATAGATCTCGATGCGGCTGGACTGCAGCACCTCGCCGGGGTCGAAGGCGCGGCCCTTGCGCTGCGCCTCCTTGAGCAGGCGCCGCGCAGTCTCGTAGGCGCGCACGCCGTCCACGGACTTGGCGCTGAAGAGCGGAGCCACCTGGTCCTGTTCGCCCAGGAAATCCGGCAGCACGGCGCGGAGCGCTGCTTCGCTCACGCCGTCCAGCGGACAGCGGCGGTCGATCTCCTTCTCCAGGTCATAGGAAGGCGTCGTGGCGCCGAAGCTCACGCCGGCCACGTATTCCTTCGGGGAGCGCTGCAATTCCTCGGCCCGCCGCGTAGCGGGGCCGATGCAGACAAGCAGAATGCCGGTCGCGAGGGGATCGAGCGTCCCCGCGTGACCGACCTTGAGATTCTTCTTCCCGAAATGACGGATCGCCGCGTACTTGATCTTGCGGATCACGTCGGCGGAAGTCCAGCGATAGGGCTTGTCCACCGGAAGCACGATCCCTTCGGGATAATCCTCGATATTACGGCTGAACGATCTTGTCAATCCGGCGCTGGTGTCTGCCGCCTGCGAACTTCGTGGTCAGCCACGCGCGCACCATCATCACCGCCATGCGGTAGGAGACGAAGCGGGCCGGCATCACGAGGACGTTGGCGTTGTTATGTTCCTTGACGAGGCTGGCGACTTCCTGGTTCCAGGCCAGGCCCGCGCGGATCCCCTTGTGGTGATTCAGGCACAGGGCCATGCCGTTGCCGGTGCCGCAGAGGGCGATACCAGCCTCGATCTCCCCCGCCTCGATGGCGTTGGCCATCGGATGGGCGAAGTCCGCATAGTCGCAACTGTCCGTGCTGTCCGTTCCGAAATTGACGACCTCATAGCCCTTGCCCAGCAGGTAGGCGATGAGCCGGGTCTTGTAGTCCACGCCTGCGTGGTCGCTGCAGATTCCGATTCTCTTCATGATCGAATGATTAACAGTACAAAAATAAGCATTTCGGGCCGATTTTGAAAATCGGCAAGCTCTTGAACAAATAGAAAACCGCACCATTCGACAATGTCTGCAACATTTTGCAGCATAACCGCCAACTTATTGTATATCAGCGCGATATATTGATAATTCGGCGCGCGGCGATAATTTTTGAGCACGTGTTGCACTTATTAAAAATGTGAATCAATATTGCGCGCGTTTGACCTATTTTTGAAAGGGGCGAAAATCGCTTTATTCTATTTTTGAATCGCGCCAAAATGGCGTTTGGAATAACACCAACCCACTAACCAAATTTATTACGTATGTTTAAAGCAATTGTTGCGAAAGTAGCGGTGGTCGTATCGATCATCGCTGTCCTGTTGCTGGGTACTGGCTCCGCCTTTGCCCAGAACCGCGCCATCAATGGTAAAGTGCTTGACACCGGCGGACAGCCGGTCATCGGCGCAGCCGTGATGGTGCCTGGAACTAACACCGGTGCTACGACCGACCTGGATGGCAACTTCCAGATCCGCGTCACGCCGGGCACTGCCCTCGAGGTTTCCTGTATCGGCTACACCACGGTCCGCGTCACGGCGGCCGACGGCATGACCGTTACGCTTGAGGATGACACGCAGATGCTCGAAGAGACCGTCGTCATCGGTTACGGCGTGCAGCGGAAGAGTGACCTGACCGGTTCCGTTGCCTCCGTGCGGTCCGAAGACCTGCAGAACCGCTCCACGTCCGATGCCGCCGCCGCCCTCCAGGGCAAGGCTGCCGGCGTGCAGATCATCTCTGCCGGTTCTCCGGGTGGCGGCGCGGAAATCCGTGTCCGTGGTTACTCCTCCAACTCCGGCAACATCGGACCGCTCCTCATCGTCGACGGTCTGAAGGTGGATAACATCCAGTACCTGGATCCGGAAATGATCGAGTCCATGGAGGTCCTGAAGGACGCCGCTTCCGCCGCTATCTATGGTGCCGAGGCTGGTAACGGTGTTGTGCTCATCACCACCAAGTCCGGCAAGAAGGGCCAGGGCAAGGTCTTCTACAACGGCCAGTTCCAGTACTCCATGCTCTCCGGCAAACTCGACATCATGCGCGCAGCAGATTATATCGCGTTTGGCCGCGCCAATGGCTACCTGACCGAGAGCGACCTGAACCAGTACTACGACGGTGTCACCGATGTGGACTGGAGCAAGGAAATCTTCGTCCCGACGTGGAGCAACCGCCACACGGTGGGCTTCCAGGGCGGCAACGACCGCGCCAACCTCTTCGCCTCCATCAACAATGTCCATAATAATGGTATCGTCCGGGGCGACAAGGATGTGTACGACCGTCTGACCTTCCAGGTCAACGCTGACTATAAGATCAAGGACTGGCTGACCATCGGCGTCAACAACTCCATCGAGAAGTGGAGCACCAAGAGCGTCTCCGACGGTAACGACAACGGATCCTTCCTGCTGTCCGCCATCACTTCTTCTCCTCTGTTCCCGGCCCGCGGCGACGAGAGTAAACTGAGCGCCGGCCTGAAGAACGCCCTCGCTTCCGGCAAGAAGATCCTCACGGATCCCGAGACCGGCCTCTACTGGACCGTTCCTCTCATCGGCGAGACCCAGTCCGGTCACCCGTTCGCCCAGCGCGACGCGACCGACAGCCAGAGCAGCGGCATCAGCGTCCGTGGCGTCGCCTACTTGAACTTTATGCCGTTCAAGGGCTTCACCTTCACGTCCCGCTTCGGCTACCGCATCGCCCAGAGCACCTCTCACAGCTACACCGAGCCGTACTTCTCCACCGCGACCATCAAGGCCGACAACTACAACCTGAGTGCCTCCGCGAATACGAGCTACTACTATCAGTGGGAGAACTTCGCGAACTACAACCGCACCTTCGGCAAGCACGAAGTCACCGCCATGGTCGGTATGTCCTACATCGAGAACAACTACGACAATGTTTCCGGTTCCGCCTCCGGTCCGGACATCCTGAAGGGCTACCAGTCGAACTTCCAGTACCTCAGCTACCTGAAGGACAGCAATTCGACCTCCAAGTCCATCACCAACTCCCCGGGTCGCAGCGCCAACCTCTCTTACTTCGGCCGTCTGGGCTACGCCTACGACAACCGCTATAGCATCCAGGCCAACTTCCGTGCCGATGCGTTCGACTCCTCCAAGCTCCCGCTGGACAAGAAGTGGGGTTACTTCCCGTCCGTGTCCGCCGGCTGGACCATCAGCAACGAAGGTTTCTTCAAGGACAACGTGGACCGCAACCTGGTCAGCTTCCTGAAGCTCCGCGCCAGCTGGGGTATCAACGGTAACATCAACGTGCTGAACAACTACCCGTATTCCGTGGATATCCTCCTGAACCGCGTGTGGTATCAGTACGACGTCGACTCCTCCGTCCAGAGCTACGGTTCCCTGCCTTCCGGTCTGGCCAACCCCGACCTCAAGTGGGAGACCTCCCGTCAGCTTGACCTCGGTATCGACCTGCGCATGTTCAACAACCGCCTGACGGTCGGTCTCGACTGGTACAACAAGGATACCGACGGCCTGCTCGTCAACGTGAACCCCGCCATGGAGGTTGGTGTTCCTTCCTTCTACGACGGCGGCCCCAAGGCCCAGAAGACCGTCAACGCCGGTGCCGTGAACAACCGCGGTCTCGAGCTTGAGATCGGCTGGCGCGACCAGATCGGCGATTTCAGCTACTCCATCAACGCCAACGCTGCGTGGCTGAAGAACAAGATGACCTACCTCGAGCCGCTCGTGGGTCGTCTGGCCGGCCGCACCGTGCAGGGTACCGCCCTCACCACCTACTGTGAGGAAGGCATGCCGCTGTGGTACATGAACGGTTATCACGCTGAAGGCATCAACAGCGAAGGCCGTGTTATCTACACCGATTACGATGCCGACGGAAAGCGCGTTGGCACGACCATTTCCCCGGACGAGACCGACCGCACCTACCTGGGCAAGGGTATTCCTGATCTGACCTACGGTCTGACCATCAACCTGGCCTGGAAGAACTTCGACCTCTCCATCTTCGGCAACGGCGTCGCCGGCAACAGCATCTATCCGACCGCCTTCCGTGTGGACCGCCCTTCCTGTAACACCTACGCCTACTACTGGAACAATTCCTGGAAGAAGGCCGGCGACGAGGCTACCGCCAAGTTCCCTGCTGCCAACTTCTGGTCTTCCGAGGCATTCAGCTCCTCGCTCACCGTGTTCGACGGCTCCTTCTTCAAGATTCGCCAGATCCAGTTGGGCTACACCCTGCCCAAGAACCTCACCCAGAAGGCCAAGATCAACAACCTGCGCGTCTTCGTGACCCTCGACAACTTCTTCACCTTCTCCAACTATATCGGTCTGGATCCGGAGACGGCCGTCAGTGGTGACAACCGCCGTGGCCTCGGCAACGCCCTCGGTTATGATATGGGTAACTACCCGACCTCCAAGAGCGTCATCTTCGGTGTCAACCTCGAATTCTAATTATTTAAGACAAGACGAATATGAAAAAGATATTTATTGCCTTGACCGCCATCTGCGCCACGCTTTTCCTCACCGGATGCGAGGGTATGCTTGACATCCCGAAGAAAGGTGTTATCGCGCTGGAGGATTTCTATCAGACCGACGAGGACGCCGAGTCCGCTCTGGTCAACGTATACTATGTGGCCGGTCGCTTCCTGTCCAACACGATGGGAACCGAGGCCGGCTGGAACGAGTGCCCGCTGCTCAACCCGTTTGAGTATGCTTCCGACGACATGACGCCCTCCGGCGAAAACAAAGCCGACGGCGTGGAAGGAAACCAGATCAACGCCTTCTGGTACAACGATACGAACACCGTCATCACGGGTTCCTACCACTGCTACTACATGATTCTCAACGCTGCGAATGAGCTGCTCGACCACTTCGCCGACGCGGCTGATACGCCGGTGAAGAAACGCTGCGTGGCCGAGGCCCGTGTCATGCGTGCCTACATGCACCTCATGCTCGCCATGGGTTGGTGCAATCCGCCCATCGTGGACCATGTCCTCGACGCCATGGATCCGCCGAGCAACGCCCCGAGCCAGAAGGCCGTTCTCGACTTCGTAATCGAAGACTGCAAGGCCGCCCTCCCCGACCTTGAGGAGCGCGCATCCAAGTCCGACAAGAACGGCGCCGTGAAGATTACCAAGGGCTTCGCCAACGCCATCCTGGGCAAGGCCTACATGTTCGAAAAAGACTACGCCAACGCCAAGACCGCCCTCAAGGCCGTCATCACCTCCGGCAAATACGACCTCGTGCCGTCCGACAAGATGACCTCCCTGTATCACTTCAGCGGCCGCGGCAACGAGGAGTCCGTCTTCGAGCTCAACCTCAAGTACGATTCCAACATCGGTGATTACTACCAGCGCGCCCAACCGAACTTCAAGATGCTCTGGGGCTGGCGTTCTTCCCGCATCACCCTCCCGAACGGAACCGGCACCGAACTTCCTCCCGAGGGACCTTGGGGCTGGTGCAACCCGTCCGCCAAGTTCGTGGAGACCATCCTTGCCAACGACGGCTATGACTCCGCCCGCCGCAAGGCCTGGATCAAGAGCTACGACGAGATTCTCTATGAGATGCCGTACCTGACCGACGACTACGAGTACGACTTTGCCGCCGGCGACTTCAAGAAGGACGCCGCTGGCAACCGCATCCCGCGCGTGACGCCGCTGACGAAAGCCGAGAAGGAAGGTGACAAGACCCGTGGCATCTTCGACGCCGCCGGCGTCTACGGCAACGTGGGTTACTTCATGTGGAAGCGCCTCTACCGTGCCGAGGACCGCACTCCGACCGCCGAGATCCAGTGGAACCTGGTAATCATGCGCTACGCCGAGGTGCTGCTGCTGTACGCCGAGGCCTGCGCCCAGACCAGCGACTCCGACGGTCTCCAGTACCTGAAGAAGATCCAGGAGCGCGCTCAGTCCAACCACGTCTCCACCGAGCTGACCCTCGCTGAGGTCCAGAAGGAGAAGTACATCGAGTGCTGGCTGGAAGGCAGCCGCTTCCCGGATCTCGTCCGCTGGGGCATCGCCGACAAGGAGCTTGCCGACAACAGCAAGTACATCCCGAACTACTGCGACGCCATGTTCTCCAAGGGCGAGGCCAAGCACCGCGGCTACATCGAAGACAGCGACGCCGCCTGGTGTACGACCGCTCACCCGGAGATGGGCTTCAAGAAGGGCAAGCACGACTACTTCCCGATTCCGTTCGACGAGAAGAAGGTCAACCCGAACATCCACGACTGGTTTGAAATGGTCAACTAAACGTTGATTCCCCCGAGAAGGCGGGTTGCGCGAGCTGCGCAACCCGCCTTTTTGTTCCGGGAAAACTGTTAATCAAATATGAAAAATCGCGCTAACCCATATATTTGTCTGCAATTTTGCAATATGTGCGATTTATTTATAAATCAGCGAGATAGTGGCCAAAAAGTTCATCTTCAAAACCGGAAAAACACATGTCGCAGTTATTAAAAAACTGACCTAAAATTAATCGCCATTGACCCAAAATTAAAAGAAGCAGGAATCGACTTTAACTATTTTTGTTCTGCGCCATAACAAGGCCACACAATACGACACCAACCCACTAACCAATTTTATTACGTATGTTAAAGCAATTAATTGCGAGAGCAGCGACGATCGTATCGATCTTCGCTGTTGTTCTGTTGGGCTCAGGCAACGCCTTTGCTCAGAACCAGGCCATCTCCGGTAAAGTGCTTGATGCTGGCGGACAGCCGGTCATCGGTGCAGCCGTGATGGTTCCCGGCACCACCAACGGTGCCACGACCGATCTGAATGGCAATTTCAGCCTTCGCGTCGCTCCCAGAACGATCCTCGAGGTCTCCTGCATCGGCTACACGACGATCCGCGTTTCCGCGGCGAACGGCATGGTCGTTACGCTGGAGGATGACACGGAAATGCTCGAAGAGACCGTGGTCATCGGTTATGGCGTCCAGAAGAAGAGTGACCTGACCGGTTCCGTCGCTTCCGTCCGTTCGGACGACCTGCAGAACCGTTCTACGTCCGACGCCGCCGCCGCCCTTCAGGGTAAAGCAGCCGGTGTGCAGATCCTGAACTACTCCGGTGCTCCGGGTCAGGGTGCTGCCATTCGCGTGCGCGGTTACTCCTCTAACTCCGGCAACATCGGACCGCTCCTCATCGTCGATGGTCTGAAAGTGGATAACATCCAGTATCTCGATCCTTCCATGATTGAGTCCATGGAGATCCTGAAGGATGCCGCGTCTGCCGCTATTTACGGTGCTGAGGCAGGTAATGGTGTCGTCCTCATCACCACCAAGACCGGCGCGTCCAACAACGGTCGTTCCTCCATCACCTATGATGGTAAAGTCACGATCCAGAGCCTGGCTCACCTGCCTGGTGTCATGAACGCAGAGCAGTTCATCGACTTCAAGCGCATGCAGGACTATCCGATCGACGACATGCTGGCGAATAACGGCTACAGCACGAACCCCATTGACACGGACTGGTCGAAAGCCCTCTTCGAGAATGGCATCGCCCAGCAGCACGCGCTCACCTTCCAGGGCGGCAACAACAACGGCCACTTCTTCGTCTCCCTCAACTATCTGAACAACAATGGTATCGTTGTGGGCGACAAGGATGTGTACACCCGTCTGTCCACCCAGATCAATGCCGACTACAACATCAAGAAGTGGCTGCAGGTCGGTACCAACAACTCCATCGAGAAGTGGAGCACCAAGAGCGTCTCCCACATGTCCGAGACCAACTCCGTGATGATGGCCGTCATCCAGAACGACCCGCTCACGCCGGTGTATTATGACAAGGTCGAGCAGATGCCGACCCACATGCAGTTGGTTTACAACAACACCCCGGGAGAGTCCGCCTTTGAGAAATACAATGGTCCGGACCTCATCACCCAGGCTCCCGACGGACGCTGGTATGCTGTCTCCCGTTATTCCGATAACGACCATGGTTCCCCGCTCATCCAGCTGGCCCGTAACAACCAGACCAACGAGGGCATGACCCTGCGCGGCTCCCTGTACGCCAACCTCATGCCTGTCAAGGGCCTGACCATCACCTCTCGTTTTGGTTATCGCCTCAGCTACAGCAACGGACACAACTACAGCACCCCGTATTGGGCCAACACCATGGCCAAGGCCACGGAGTACAGCATTTCCGCCAACGCCAACACGGGTCTCTACTATCAGTGGGAGAACTTCGCCAACTACAACTTCAACCTTGGCAAGAACGCTTTCACGGTGATGGCCGGTATGTCCTTCACCCACAACAAGTCTGACAACGTGAACGGCAGCGCCACCGGTCCGGATATCCTCTCCGGTTATGAGCCAAACTTCCGCTATCTGGACTACGTCAACTCCAACTCTGATACCAAGAAAACGATCCGCAACCTTCCGGGTGAGTCCGCACAGCTGTCCTACTTCGGCCGTATCACCTGGAGCTATGACAACCGCTATAGCCTGCAGGCCAACTTCCGTGCCGACGCTTTCGACTCCTCGAAGCTGTCCGCGCAGAACCGTTGGGGTTACTTCCCTTCCTTCTCCGCCGGTTGGACCATCAGCAACGAGCCGTTCTTCAAGAACAATGTCGGCCGCAGCGCGGTCTCCTTCCTGAAGATCCGTGCTTCCTGGGGTCAGAACGGTAATATCAACGTGCTCAACAACTACCCGTACGCAACGACCGTTTCTTACAACAGCGCCAACTACGAGTACGGCCCGACCGCCGAGAAGTCCTATGGCTCCCAGCCGAACGGCCTCCCCAACCCGAACCTGAAGTGGGAAACCTCCCAGCAGATTGACGTCGGTCTCGACGCCCGTTTCTTCAACAACCGTCTCACCCTCGGTGTCGACTGGTACAACAAGGACACCAAGGACCTCCTCGTCAGCATCAACCCGGTGCCGGAGATCGGTGTGAGCTCCACGACCGTCAACGGCGGTAACGTGAACAACCAGGGTCTTGAGGTCGAACTCGGCTGGAAAGACACCGTCGGCGACTTCAAGTACAGCATCAACGCCAACTTCTCCACGCTGACGAACAAGGTCACCTACCTCGACCCGAACATCTCCCGTATCCTCTACGGTTCCTACTATGTGAACCAGCTGCGTACCGCTTTCGAGGCCAACTACCCAATCTGGTACATGTACGGTTATCAGTTCGACGGCATCGCTCAGGAGGAAATCCGTGACGCGGCTGGCAATGTGACGCACAAGCCCGGCGATCCTATCCTCCACGACTTCACGGGAGACAACGTCATCGGTGAAGCAGATAAGACCTACATCGGTAAGGGTATTCCTGACTACACCTATGGTGTGACCATCAACCTCGAGTGGAAGGGCCTTGACTTCACCCTGTTCGGCACCGGTGTCGGCGGCAACGACATCTTCCCTGTCCTGTACCGTACCGACCGTCCGTACGTCAACACCCTCGAGTACTATCACGCGAACTCCTGGTCTCCGAAGAACACGAACGCTCGCTTCCCGAACCCGGCTGCCATCAAGAACGACACCCAGTTCTGGGCTTCCAGCGCCAACATCTTCGACGGTTCTTACTTCAAGATCAAGCAGATCCAGCTCGGCTACACCCTGCCGTCCAACATCACGAAGAAGATCCTGATCAACACCCTGCGTGTTTACGTGTCGCTCGACGACTTCTTCACCTTCACCTCCTACCCGGGCCTCGATCCGGAGACGGCCACCACGACTAATGCCCAGCAGCTGGGTGTTGACCTCGGTACCTATCCGACGACCCGCAAGGTTGTGTTCGGTCTCAATGTCAACTTCTAATAGAAAAGAGTCATGAAAAAATATTTCATTCCCTTAGTACTCGCAGTCGCTGGGCTTTTCACCGTCTCCTGCCAGGGTTATCTTGAGATCCCCCAGAAGGGTGTCACCGCCTATGAGGATTTCTACAACGGCTCTGATGAAAGCGCCGAAGGTGCCCTGGTCGCGATGTACGCCCGCTTCGCAAGCAATATCGCCCGCCCGAACGGCGAGGCCATCATCTGCCCCTACATCGCCCTGTTCAACCTTCCCGGTGACGACGTCTATGCCGCCGGTGAGTTCTATGGCGATAACGACTTCAACGGACAGATCAACGAGTTCCGTTTCGACGCCAACGCCCAGCTGGTCACCAGCATGTACAAAGGCTTCTATCAGATGATCTATGGCGCCAACCTAGTCATCGACAACTTCTCCGAGGTCAACTCCACCGTCGCGCAGCGCTGCGTGGCCGAGGCCCGCGTCCTGCGCGCCTGGGTCCACATGATGCTGGCCATCGGTTGGGGCACCCCGCCGCTTGTCACCCACGTCCTCGACGGTGCTGCCAAGCCGTACAACTGCGATCTGGATCCCGACAACCCGATGTCGCACAACGAGCTCCTCGAGTGGTGCGCCAAGGAGTGCCTCGAGGCCCGCGGTTCCCTGCGCGAGCGTACCAGCAAGAACGACAAGGACGGCGTCTGCTATATCACCAAGGGTTTCGCCGACTTCGTGGCAGGTAAGGCTTATGTCTTCGCCGGCAAGATGAACGAAGCCAAGGCGGCCCTCAAGCCCCTCGTGTCCAGCGACAAGTACGACCTCGCTCCGGCCGAGCGCATGCGTGACACCTATCACATCGTCGGCGAGCACAACGAGGAAGTCATCTTCACGTCCAACCTCAACAACAGTTCCAGCACCGACCTCGGTAAATCCGTCTGGATGCACCAGGACATCTGGGGCTGGCGTATGGACCACTGCGCCGGCCAGCCGGCCTCCATCAAGGGCGGTTGGGGCGGCCTCGGCGTCCGCGAGGACTTCGCCAAGGCTTTAGTCGCCAACGATGGTTGGGACTCCCCGCGCCGCAAGGCATGGATCCGCCAGTTCGATCCGGAGATCCTCTATGATATGCCTTACAACACCGACGGAAGCAAGACCCTTGCTGACAAGAAGAAGGCTGACGACCGTGGTATTCAGACCTACCTCTATGGCCAGAGCGAGTACCTGCAGTATAAGCGCGTCTGCGACAACGCCGACATGGACAACTGGTTCTCCACCATTGGTGTGCTCGTCGCCCGTATCGCTGAGGCTTACCTCCTGTATGCCGAGGCTTGCGCCGTGACCGGCGACAGCGACGGCCTGCAGTACCTCAACAAGATCCAGGATCGCGCCGGTTCTCTCCACAGGAGCACCGCCTGCACCCTGGAAGAGGTCAAGAACGAGAAGCGTTTCGAGATGTTCATGGAGGGTTGCCGCTGGGCCGACCAGGTCCGTTGGGGCGACACCGCTTCCCTTGTCGACAACGGCAAGAGAGTCCCGCAGCTCTACGATGCCTACTGGGTGGACAAAGAGCCCGAGCACCGCATCTACGTTGTGGATCAGCACCCCAATGCCGGTAAGACGGTAGGCTTCCAGACTGGCAAGCACGAGCTCTTCCCGTTCCCGGGTGCGGCCGTGATCGCTATCAACGAGAACATCCGTCAGAACCCTGGCTATTAACAGTCCAATATCTCGCTTTTTTCAAGAGGGAGGCCCATCGGGCCTCCCTTCTTTCGTCCCTGCAAAACCTGGCCCCCCAAAAAATGTTGCACTTATTCAAAAGTAGCTGAGAATCAATGTCATTTTTATGCAAAAAACTTGACACCGAGGCGCTCGTGCAAAACTATTTCGGCATATATTTGCGTTTGAATCCCAATTATTAACTATTTTCATACACCGACAAATGGAGGAGAGAATCAGAGTAGACAAAGCGATCTTTGTCAAGACCGGAACGGCCATCAAGCGCATCCTGAGCACGGACATCCTGTATGTCCACTGCGAAGGAAACGTCTCCATTCTCCACCTGCAGGGCGGCAAACAGCTGAGCTGTGTCCGCCTGCTCAAACTGGTCGAGCAGGACCTCGCCGGGACCCCGTTCCTCCGGATCAACCACAACTGCCTCGCGAACCTGGCCGAGGTGGAGGAAATCCACTACATCGACGCCCGCAA
>Ga0310786_10005403_pt1 | contig 17364 bp, 14 predicted proteins | sample AusTroGonzalo_MG_FD_203881 | JGI IMG/M metagenome (GOLD analysis project Ga0310786, IMG submission 203881) | Bovine rumen microbial communities from tropical cattle in Woodstock, Queensland, Australia - Gonzalo_03 (v2) (version 2) | ecosystem: Host-associated > Mammals > Digestive system >... | reverse complement strand
CAGAGGCGTAAGATGATACGGCAGAGCTTAAAGGCTGTTCCTAACATAGTTGAGCATCTTCAAAGTCTTGGTTTAGAAGCGACTTTGAGAGCAGAGAATCTGGAGCCTGATGATTATCTTGATATAGCAAAAAGGTTACCTTAGGCATTTTGATATTTAAAAATAGAAAATCATTACTATGTCTTCTCCTGTTTTTAACAATTTTAATAGGAGAAGATAATGACAGAAGGTGTAAGATTTCCAACTTTAGCATTTATTACCGGTGGTGTGGGACAAGCCAATGATGGTATTCCCCCACAACCTTTTGAAACTTTTTGCTATGATTCAGCATTGCTTCAAGCTAAAATAGAAAACTTTAATGTGGTGCCTTATACATCGGTTTTGCCTAAAGAAGTTTATGGCAATATTGTTCCGGTAGATAAGGTGGTTGATAAGTTTAAGCATGGCGCCGTATTAGAGGTGATTATGGCCGGAAACGGTGCTTGTCATGATGATCATAAGGCTATTGCAACCGGCGTGGGTATTTGTTGGGGAAAAGATAAAAAGGGTGAATTAATCGGCGGATGGGCCGCTGAATATGTGGAATATTTTGATACACATATTGATGATAATATCGCCAAAGGTCATGCCGAAATGTGGCTGACAAAATCGCTTAACCACGAGTTGGAAATAAGAGGTGTTGAAAAGCACAGCGAATTTCAGATGTATCATAATTATCTTAATATTGAACAGCATTTCGGCTATTGTTTGACTTGCCTGGGGTTCTTAAATTTTGAACATGCGCCGGCTGTTGAAATTTAATATTGTTGCGTCAATTAAAACCGAAGGAATAAGCAATGACAAGTAAACAAACACAGAATCAATCTCGGCAAAAAGAAAATAATCTCGGTACCTTGGCTTTGGCCGGTGTGGTTGTCAGCTCTATGATTGGCGGGGGAATTTACAGCTTACCTCAAAATATGGCGGCAGATGCATCGGTTGGAGCTGTTTTGTTGGCGTGGATTATTACCGGCATAGGCGTATATTTTATTGCCAATACGTTTCGTATTTTGTCGGTCGTTAAGCCGGATTTGACTGCCGGTATTTATATGTATAGCCGAGAGGGATTTGGTCCGTATGTCGGTTTTACAATCGGGTGGTCATATTGGTTGTGTCAGATTTGCGGAAATGTGGGGTATGCCGTGATTACCATGGATGCCCTCAACTATTTCTTTCCGCCTTATTTTGCGGGTGGCAACGGCATATATTCCATTATTGGCGGCTCGCTTTTAATTTGGGGATTTAATGCCTTGGTCTTAAAAGGTATTAAGCAAGCAACAATCATAAACCTTATCGGTACAATTATGAAAATTGTTCCCTTACTTTTCTTTATTTTGGTGATGATTTTCTTTTTTCATTCGGATAAATTTACGTTTGATTTTTGGGGTGAAAAAGAGCTTAGTTTGGGCGATTTACCAGAGCAGATTAAAAGTACGATGCTGGTTACTTTGTGGTCATTTATCGGTATTGAGGGTGCGGTGGTGATGAGCAAACATGCTAAAGATGCCAAATCTGTGGGCAGAGCAACATTGTTGGGTTTTTCGGGGTGTTTGCTGATATATATGCTACTTTCGGTTTTGCCGTATGGTGTTATGAGTCAGGAAACTCTCTCAAAGTTACCGAATCCATCTACCGCTGCCGTTTTAGAACCGATTATCGGAAAGTGGGGCGCCTGGATTATGAATATCGGGTTGCTTGTTTCGGTCTTAACCAGTTGGCTTGCTTGGACAATGGTAACAGCGCAAATTCCACAGGCTGCTGCTGAAAACGGCACATTTCCAAAAGAGTTTGCCAAAGAAAATGACGTTCATGCACCAACGGTTTCTCTTTATGTGACAAGTGCTTTAATGCAGATTTTTATGATGATGGTTTATTTTTCAAACAACGCATGGAATACGATGCTTAGCATAACCAGTGTGATGGTTTTGCCGGCCTATTTTATGAGTGCGATGTATCTATGGAAAATATGCGAAGATCATGAATATCCGCTACAATTTTATATCAGACGTTCTACGGCTTTGTTTTCGGCCATTTTTGGTGCTCTTTATGCCTTATGGTTGATTTATGCTGCAGGGCTTAATTATTTGCTGATGGCTTTAATCTTTATGGCTTTGGGCATACCGGTGTATGTTTATGCCAGACATCAAAATAACGAAAACGAAGAAGCTTTTACAGCCGGGGAACGCTTTTCTGCTTTGATATTGGTTGTCTTGGCCTTGTTTGGCATATATGCCATGTATAAGGGGATTATTTAACAAACCGATATCATAAAAAAACACTCTGAATGTGAAATTCAGAGTGTTTTTTGTGGCGTTTGTATTAAACGTTTAGGGCTTTACGATAAGCATCCAATAAAAATTCCTGTTCATCACGATCAGCCTGATTCATTTTTCTTAATTTGATGATGGCTTTCATAATTTTAACATCAAAACCAACACCTTTTGCTTCGGCAAAGATATCACGAATATCGGATTGTATGCCTTTCTTTTCTTCTTCTAGGCGCTCTATACGTTCAATCAAAGAGTTTAATCTGGTGCTGTCAATCCCGCCGACTTCTTTTTCTGCCATGTGTTTTCTCCCATTATTGTTAACGACTCTACGACAAAGATATTTAGCAAAGATATTTTTTTTTGACAAGAAATAATTGTTAAGAGAAAAAACAATAATAAGTTATTAAACTTTTTGTTGTAAGAGTTTATCATCGTATGTTTTATTTATAGGAGAATTTATATGCCGATTAATACGCGTACTAATATATTAGCAACTTTGGGACCCGCTTCAGATACTGAGGAAACAATCAGTGCTTTGATAGATGCGGGTGTTGATGGTTTTAGGCTTAATTTTAGTCATGGTACGCATGAATCTCATCAGAGAACCTATGATATTATTCGTAAAATTTCAAATAAGAAGAATGTTCATATTGCCGTGGTGGCAGATTTACAAGGACCAAAACTTAGAATCGGTGATTTTAAGAATGAAAAAGAAACACTGAAAACGGGACAAAAGTTTATCCTTGATATGAAAAATGAATTAGGTGATGCAACGCGTGTAACTTTGCCACACAAAGAAATTTTTGAAGCTTTAAAAGTGGGCGATATGTTATTGGTTAATGACGGGAATATTATTTTAAAAGTGCTTAAGTGCGCTAAGAAATCGGCAGTCACGGAGGTTGTTGTCGGCGGTGTCATTTCCGGTCATAAAGGAGTTAATTTGCCAAATTCTTCTCTTAATATTTCTCCTTTAACACCCAAAGATTTGGATGATTTGAAATTTGCCCTAAAACTAGGGGTGGATTGCGTCTGTCTTTCTTTTGTACAAAGGGCAAAAGATATTATTGATGCGCGAAAAATTATTAAGAATAAAGCTTGGATTATTGCAAAACTTGAAAAACCTCAGGTTATGAATGAACTTAATGAAATTATTAAGGCTTCAGATATGATTATGGTGGCACGCGGTGATTTGGGTGTGGAATGCCCGATTGTAACAGTGCCGGTTTTGCAAAAGACGATTGTCGCCAAATGTCGTGCATGTGGTAAACCTGTGATTGTGGCAACGCAAATGTTGGAATCAATGATTTCATCGCCAATACCCACCAGAGCAGAAGTTTCTGATGTGGCTAATGCCGTCTATGATGGGTGTGATGTGGTTATGCTTTCCGGTGAAACAGCAATGGGAGATTATCCGGTGGCAACGGTTAATACCATGCGTGGTGTGATAGAGCAAGTGGAAAGTGATACTAAATATTTTGAAAATTTGCAAAGTGCATTTTCCAAAGTTTCCTGTTATAGCGAATCGCGTGCAATTACGCATGCAGCAAATGATGTCGTAAAAACATTGGATAATGTTGCTTGTATTGCTACCTTTTCGGTTTCCGGTGCTACAACATTGGCGATGGCTCACGAAAGGCCGGCTTATCCGATTATGTCTATTAATCCCAGTGAAGAAATTGCCAGACGTCTGAATTTGGTTTGGGGCGTTAGAACTTTTATTGATAAAAAAGTATTTGAAAGTTTTGATAATATTGAACAGGTTACGCGCGGGTTTGCCAGAATCTCGGGTTTGGCCAAAACCGGAGAATATATTATTGTTACCGCCGGTTATCCGTTTGGCGAAGCAGGGTTGACAAATGTGCTTCATATTGTAAAAGTATAGTAGAATAAGATTATTTTTTGGAGCGTGTGATGAGAGATAATTTCGGAAATAAACAACAGCCCGTATCGGATGAAGAAAGTATCAAATGGGTTTGGGTGGCTATAGCTTTAGGTTTGGTTGTTATGGGTTTGTTAATTTGGTCAAGTTTAATTGCCCGTGATGCCAATCGTGCGGTTGCAGAATCTAGAGCGATGATGCAAAATGCTCAGTTTGAAGATGCAGAAAATGATTTCGCTGTTGCTCAAAATTATGATTTTGATTTGGTTTTATCTCCTCAAAATTGTGAAGGGGTGAACGGCGAAGTTAATATGGTGTTGATTACCGATGCCAATTATATGGACTTTACCAGAGTGGCCATTAATTCCGCTAAAGAAACAAAGTGTCCGGGAAGTGTGTATCATTTTTATGTGATGACATCGGATATTTCTCAATCTGATGAGGCTGCCCTAAAAGCATTGGAAGGTGAAAATGTATCTATCACCATAATGCCTCAAAAAGAAATAGACTTGTTTTATATCCGAGAAACACACGTATCTAAAGCATCTCTGCTGAAATATTATATTGCGGAAATGTTGCCGGAGCTTGATAAAGTGCTTTATTTAGATACAGATATTTTGGTTTTGCATGACTTAACAAAGCTTTATCAAACTGATATTGATGATGTTTATTTGGCAGCAGTTAAAGACCCTTCATGGTTTTTTGAAAATATGCATGTTGTTGAGCTTAATTTGGAATATAGAGGATTTTATTTTAATTCAGGTGTGATGCTGATGAACCTTAAAAAATTCCGTGAAGACGGGTTGCTTAAACAACTGGAAGACTATACCAATAACAATTTCCGCACCTATATGGATCAGGATGCTCTAAATGTTGTTGTGGGTGATAAGGTGGCGTTGTTGCCTTTTGAAGATAATGCTATGTACTTTTTCTTTGAACATGTTGATTTGCCTGTTATGAGTGAGTTTTATGGCAGAAATTGGCAAAATTATGAGCAGGTTTTTGCTCCTGTAACTATTTTGCATTTTGCCTCTTCAAAGAAGCCTTTAGGTCCTGTGGCGGATAAAACGAAGTTCTTCCGTATGTTACAGCGGTTATGGTATAAGTATTATACACCTTTGCCTCCTTTGGATTAGTTTTAAGGTAAAAATTTTGCTGTTCTATAACATTTCAAGTGCTCTTTTCGTGTGTTCCGAAAGTGTTTGGGCACTTTTGATGAGGGCTTCCTGTTCTGTTTTATCCATGGTGGGGATAAGCACCGCCTCAACTCCCTTTTTGCTGATAATCGCCGGGGTAGAATAACAAATATTATCGTTATTGCCGATACCTTTATTATGGTGTGAGCTGATGGTTAAAATCATGTGGCTGTCGCCCGTGATGGCGTTAATGATGTGCTGTGTGGCGGCAGCAATGCCGAAATATGTGGAACCTTTGCCGTTAATAATGGTGTATGCTGCATTGCGTACATCTTTATCTATTTCTTCTTTAATCTCCTTTTCTAGTGAAATGCCCAACTGATAGGCGATGTTTTCTATTTTTGTGGTACCGGCCACGGCGCCAGACCATAGCAAAACTTCGCTGTCTCCATGTTCTCCTACAACATTGGCATGAATAGATGTGGGAGATATTCCCAGATATTTGCCCAAACTATTGCGAAAACGAGAAGAATCCAGGACCGTTCCTGTGCCGAATACTCTGTTTTTCTTAAAGCCGGAAAGTCTTAGAGCCACTTCGGTCATAATATCAACTGGGTTAGAGGCAATAATTAAAATGCTTTGAGGGGCATGTTTAGCAATTTGAGGGATAATGTTCTTAAAAATGGCGACGTTTTTGGTCAATAAATCAAGTCTTGTTTCACCGGCTTTTTGATTGGCTCCGGCGGTGATGATGATAATGCCTGTGTCTTTTAAGTCTTGGTAGTCTCCGGCTATTACCTTTGAACCGAAAGAAAAAGGTGTGGCATGCGAAATATCCATTGCTTCAGCCAAAGCCCGATCTTTGTTGTTATCAATTAAAATTAACCTTTGTGCGGAGCCTTCGGTTGCCAATGAAAAAGCAATGGCACTGCCAACCATTCCGGTTCCGATAATCCCTATCTGCATTAAATGCCTCCTGATATTGTTTTTCTTATATATATGACTTGATTTCGCGATATAAAGAGCGTGTTTTGCCTGTTTTTGGGCAAAGGAGAGGGAAAATATGATATTTTTGTTTAATTTATCTGTTTTTTTATGCGCAAAAGTTTAATTTTGGGGATAAAAAAGGCAAAAAAATGTGTTTTCATTTATCTTCTATCTGATTGAAATATAAGCGTTTCTTTGTTGTAAATGGGGCGTAAAGTTGAAAAATTAAAAAAAATGCTTGTCAAATAAATAAAATGCTTGTAGCGTTCTAACCAGACGTTAGTCTATAATTTGTTTTAATAATTTTTAGAGGTTAATTTAATGACTGATAATACCGCTGATCGTGTTAAGAAAATTGTTGCTGAACATTTAGGTGTTGAAGAAACAAAAGTAACAGATAATGCAAACTTTATTGATGATTTGGGTGCTGACAGCTTGGATACTGTTGAGTTGGTTATGGCATTTGAAGAAGAATTTGGTTGCGAAATTCCTGATGAAGCAGCAGAAAAAATTCTTACAGTTAAAGATGCTATTGACTATCTTTCAAAAGCTGCGTAAGTCTTTGGAATTATCATAAGTTAGAACTCGCTCAAACATTAAAAGCGAGTTTTTTCATATTAATTTATCCGCCGCTTCAGTTTGATGTACTGGAGTAGGCGGATAAGATACAAGAGGTTTTTAGATGAGAAGAGTTGTCGTTACGGGTATGGGCGTTATTTCACCTTTGGGACGTGGTGTACAACATAATTGGGATTCTTTGATTGCGGGAAAGTCCGGTATTCAGAAGATTGAGGATATTGATTTAAAAGATATTCCGGTCAAAATTGCTGGTCGTGTACCTTTTGGCGAAAAAGAGCCGGATTTTAATCCGGATACGGTTGTGGCACCTAAAGATCAAAAGAAGAGTGATAAATTTATTCTTTATGGTATGGCCGCAGCCGGTGATGCACTTCTTGATGCCGGTTGGGATGCCGAAACAGCCACCGAAGAAGAAAAATGTCGCGCCGGTGTGATGATGGGCGCCGGTATCGGTGGTTTGCAAGGAATCTATGAAAACGCCGTTTCTTTTAATGAATTCGGTATGAAGAGAATGTCGCCGTTTTTTATTCCATCTGTTCTCATTAATCTTATTTCCGGTAATCTTTCAATTAAGTATGGGCTCAAAGGTCCTAATCACGCTTGTGTAACCGCTTGTTCCACAGGAACGCACTCTATTGGTGATGCTTCTGCAATGATTGCACGCGGTGATGCCGATATGATGGTTGCCGGCGGTGCCGAATCGGCTGTTAATGTTTTGGGAATAGCCGGTTTTGCAAGAATGAAAGCTATTACTTCTGATTTTAATGATTGTCCTCAGAAGGCTTCTCGTCCATGGGATAAAAACCGTAGCGGTTTTGTGATGGGTGAAGGTAGCGGTGCTCTTGTTTTGGAAGAATTGGAGCATGCCAAAGCCAGAGGTGCTCATATTTATGCCGAAGTTGTGGGCTATGGTATGAGCGGTGATGCTTATCATATTACGGCGCCTTCGGGCGATGGTGCGTATCGGGCAATGAAAATGGCCGCTGATCACGCCAAAGAAAACGGTGTAGAGCTTTCTGATATCGGCTATATCAACGCGCATGGAACATCTACTCCTGCCGGTGATGTGGGCGAGGCTATGGCTGTTAAGCGTTTGTTTGGTGATGAAGGTATTAAGCATGTCTCTATGTCTTCTACAAAGTCTGCTATCGGACATTTGCTGGGTGCGGCCGGTGCCGTGGAGGCTGTTTATACCATCAAAGCTATTTTAGAGCAAACTTGTCCGCCAACGCTTAATTTGGATGATCCGGCAGATGAGTTGGCTGATTTTGATTTGGTTCCTCTTAAAGCCAAAAAGAGAGAAATTAAGGCTGCTATGTCAAACTCTTTTGGATTTGGCGGAACAAACTCTTCATTGGTGTTTAAAAAGTATAACGGTTAAGATTGTTTATGAAAACGTTATTAAAGCTGCTTCTTGTTTTTATCCTGTTTACAGGGTGTTTGGGAGCGGCTTTTTTTGTGTATGCTAAAAATAAAGTTACAAGAATTTATGATTTGCCGGAAACCAAAGAAGTTTTGGTTGAAAAAGGTTTTGGGCTTAATCGTACGGCGCACCTTTTGGAACAAAACGGCGTGATTGATAAAGCCGAATGGTTTATTTTATATGCTTGGCTCAGCGGTTTTGAAAACAACCTTAAAGCCGGGGAATATGCCTTTAAGGATAATCTTTCTTATCAAAATATCTTAGATATGCTTTCTAAAGGTCAAGTTGTTTTGCATGCACTCACCATTCCGGAGGGGAAAGTGCTTTATGAAATTAAACAAATTGTGATGAATAATCCGTATCTGACCGGTGAGATTACACTTGATTTGAAAGAGGGCGAAATTTTGCCTGAGACGTATCACTTTACACGCGGTGAACAAAGAGATGCTATTTTGGCAAAAGCGCGCGAGGCGATGAAAAAAACGCTTAAAAATGCCTTTGAAGGACGAGATGAAAATCTGCCCGTATACTCAGAGCAAGAATTGTTAATATTGGCGAGTATTGTGGAAAAAGAAACAGGCCTTAAAACAGAGCGTGCGCAGGTGGCTTCTGTTTTTGTTAATCGTTTGCGTTTGGGGATGAGGTTACAGACCGATCCGACGGTTATTTATGCCGTAACCGATGGAAAGATGAATTTGGGACGTCCGATTTATAGAAAAGATTTGGCTTATGATTCGCCTTATAATACATATGTTTATGCAGGCTTGCCGCCGGCACCCATTTGCAGTCCCGGAAAAGAGGCTATTTATGCTACGGCACATCCGGATGAAACACCCTATCTTTATTTTGTGGCAGATGGTGAAACGGGCGGACACCGCTTTGGGCGTAGCTTGGATGAGCATAATGCTAATGTGGCGCATTATCGTGCGCAAGGACATTAGGGGAAAGCTAGTTGTCTAAATTTTAGTAATTTGATGTAAGAAAGGGTGCAGCTTCTAGCTACACCCTTTCTTATAGTTAAACATCTGGTTTATGTTCTAAACACCGTGCTCAAAAGACGGATAATCTCCGTTGGGAGGTAAGGTGGTGTTTGTATCAGCTGTTTCTTCTTGACAGCATGATTGTTCCTGTAGTTGAGCAATCAATCAGGATATACTGATTATCAACCTTTTTTATCACACAGTGAATCTCATCGATAGTTCGTTTACAGCTCATGTAGGCTTGTTCTGCTTCCGCTTCTTCGTGGTACAGCTTTGAGATTTCCTCAAATCCCCATCTATGGTCGCATTTCTTTGCGCGACCGATGACGAAGAAATCTCCGTCTTTTACAGCTATAAGCTGTTCTTTGAGGGACACCAAGTCCAAAACTTCGCCTACATCGGCCAGACTAAAGTCTAGGACATTGCCTGAATTATCTGCCGGGATCTTAGGTATGGCAATTGCCGGCATGTTGTCGATCGGGAACCAGCCAATACACCCTATACCTTTGTTTACTGTCTGTGAAGACTGCAACATCTTCATAATTTGTTCTTTGTTCATTCGTGTAATTTTTTAATAGTTAAACATAATGGTTAATTGTTAGACAAAATATATCATATTTTTGACTATGTGTCAACCGGAAATATTTTTAGTTTTGTTTTGGTTGATTCATACACATTAGTGGGCTTCGCCCCAATTTTGACCGATGCCCACCTCGGCAATCAGCGGAACTTTGAGGTCTATTCCCGTGACATTTTCCATTTCTTTTTTGATGAGCAGGGTTGCTGTTTCTACTTCATTTTCAGGGGCTTCAAAAACCAATTCATCATGCACTTGCAACAGCATTTTAGTTTGTAAATTTTGTTCTTTTAGGGCAGTTGCAATCTTATTCATGGCCATTTTAATAATGTCGGCCGCACCACCTTGTATGGGGGCATTAATGGCGGCACGCTCGGCAAAAGAAGCTATTCGCTGATTATTATCCTTTATGCCGTAGATGCTGATTTTGCGATTAAACGGCGTTAAAACATAGCCGTTTTGATGGGCAAAAGTAATGGTTTTATCCATATAGGCCTTAACCTCGGGCATATTGGCAAAATAGGCATCTATATAGCTTTGCGCCACAGCAGGCGTTACATCAATTTCTTTTGACAGTCCATAGGCTGACATACCATAAATAATACCGAAATTAATGGCTTTGGCACGACGTCTGTGATCGCTATCTACCTCGTTATAAGGAATGTTAAATACTTGAGAGGCCGTTTTTCTATGGATATCCACGTTTTCGCTAAAAGAAGCTTGCAAAAATTTGACATCGGCAATGGTTGCAAGCAAACGCAATTCCACTTGTGAATAGTCTGCCGCGATTAACTTACAGCCCGGTTTGGCAATAAAGCATTCGCGAATCTCTCTGCCAACGGGGGTGCGAATCGGAATATTTTGCAAATTCGGGTTAAGCGAAGATAAACGACCGGTATTTACCGAAATTTGAGAATAGGTGGTGTGAACGCGGCTTTGCCTGTCCATAAGCGTTAAGAGAGCGGTGGTGTAGGTTGATTTTAGTTTTTGATATTGCCGCCATTCCAAAATCTTTTTGGGTAATTCATGCGTTTCGGCCATTTGTTCTAAAACTTCAGCGCTGGTGTTTAAAGAGCCGGAAGTATGCTTTTTTCCTTTTAAACCAAGTTTATTATAGAGAATTTCCCCAATTTGCTTTGGAGAACTAAGGTTAAATTCTTCTCCTGCCAGAGCATATATTTCTTTGGCCAGTGTGTTCATTTTTTCATCAAAACGTTGGTCCAGCTGTTTTAACTTTAGAGTGTCAAGCATAATGCCCGTCCGTTCCATTTGGCGTAATATTTCAAGTAAGGGTTGGTCTATTCCCTCATAGACAAACAGGCGCTTTTCTTCTAATAATCTCGGTCTTAAGAGCTGATGCAAGCGCATGGTGTAATCTGCCTGTTCTGCAAAAAGAGGCAAGGCATCTTGTTGAGGTAGGGCGCTCAAATCTGCTTTTTTATATTCTTCTTCTGAGGCTTTTAAGGGGAGATCTAAAATTATTTGCGATAGGGTGGGGAGATTATGTGTTATCTCGGAACTGAAAAGATTATAGGAGATAATGGCCACATCATCATAGGGATATAAAGTAAGTTCGGTATTGAAAAAGGTTTCCAAAGGGCGAAGAGCATCTTTTAGCTCAAAAGATATCTTTAAGATAGCAGGGTTCTTAAATAGGGGGATGAGGAAATTTTTTAATTCTTCTTTGGAAAGTCCGTTGCTTGTTGTTGGTGCGGAAAACAGGTCTTCTGCCGGTTCGGATTGTCCTAAAGGCAGATAAAATGCTTTACCGTTTTGAAGCGCTATGGATAAGCCTAAAAATTTTTCTTTGTAGGTATTTGGCAAGAAGGAAAATTTGTTTTCTTCTTTGATGGCCAAAGAGAGAGCATTCAGCTCTGACGGGGTGGTGATGAGTTTATATATCGGCTCAATTTTGGGTGTGTCTGCAGGCAAATCTTCACATTTGCCTTTAAGCCAGTTTAGAGCTTTGTTTTTTAGGCTCTTAAAGGCATGGCGTTCTATTAAGTTTAGAAGAATTTCCTGTTTTGGTGCAAGGCAACGCAAGTCTTTTAGTGTCATTTCAACCGGAACATCCGGCTTTAGTGTAACCAATTTTTGGGAAATAAGAGCATCTTGTTTATGCGTCATTAACAGTTCGCGACGCTTGTTTTGCTTAATTTCTTCGGCATGGGCAAGCACTTCTTCTAAAGAACCGAATTGATTAACAAGTTCGGCGGCAGTTTTAAGTCCGATGCCAGGCACACCGGGAATGTTGTCTGTGCTATCACCGGCCAGTGCTTGAACATCTGTTACGCGTTCGGGATAAACACCAAACTTTTCTTTAACATCTTCGGGGGTGAAAAACTTGTTTTTCATGCTGTCATAAAAAGTAACGCCCGGGCGAATGAGTTGCATTAGGTCTTTATCGGCTGAAACGATGGTTACTTCTTTACCGTCTTTTAAGGCAAGGTCTGTATAGGTGGCAATCAGGTCATCTGCTTCATAACCTTCCATTTGTAACCAATGGAGATTCAAGGCCTCAACCACTTCGTGAATAAGGTCAAACTGAGGCTTAAGCTCAGGGGGTAATTCCGGACGGGTGGCCTTGTAATCTTTAAAAATTTCATTACGAAAATTTTGGCGTTTGGCATCAAACAAAACCAAACAATAATCACACTTGATGTTTTGGGTGAGGCTTAAAAACATATTAAGAAAGCCATAAACGGCGTTGACGGGCAAACCTTCGGGATTGGTCATCGTGGGGCTTGCAAAAAATGCTCTGAAAATGTAGCCCGAACCGTCTATTAAACATACTTTTTCTGTCATATCTTCTTTACCTTATTTCAATGGCTTTGCTGTTTGTTTGAATTTATATTATCCTATGGGGTATTAAGGCATTTTGCAAAGAATTTATGTTAGTTTTTCAAATATTATTTTTTAATCTTTTTATAACCTGTTTGTTTTATAGTCTTTGGTTAGAAAAAAGACCAGAGGTTAAGGATAATGGTGCAAATTCGTCAAAATAGGGAAAAACAGAAAAAGTCTAAAACCAAAGAGGAAAAAAAGACCACACAGAAAAATACCCCAAAAAAAGCAAGGGCCAAAAAGTCTGTACGTCGCGTATCTAAGGGTAAAAAACGTTCTGTTTTAGTAATGGTCATCTTTGGGGCGTTGTGGGTTTTTAGTATTTTGGCTTTAAGTGTTTTGGGGTATATTTCTTATTGTCAGGCAACGTTACCGGAATTTTCTAAGGCGATTTATGTGGAAAGACAGCCGGGGGTCAAAATTCTTGCTGAAGACGGGCGAGAGCTTGCCTCTTACGGGGCTTTGTTTGCCGAGCCGGTTGACGTGGATAAATTACCCAAATATGTGGCTCAGGCGGTTGTGGACACCGAAGACAGGCGATTTTATAAACATGGCGGATTTGATTATATCGGTTTTTTTAGGGCTATGGGGGTAAATTTGTTTAAGAGGCGTTATGCTCAGGGCGCATCCACAATTACCCAACAGGTGGCAAAAAATTTGTTTTTAACGCAAGAAAAAAGTGTGCGGCGTAAAGTTCAGGAATTTTTGCTGGCGAGATGGCTTGAAAAACATTTTTCAAAAAAACAAATTTTGAATATTTACCTTAATCGTGTGTTTTTCGGTAGCGGCGCTTATGGTCTTAACAATGCGGCAAAACGCTTCTTTAACAAAAAGGCCAAAGATCTTAATTTGCATGAAGCAGCAATTTTGGCCGGCGTGTTAAAAGCGCCCAGTCGGTATAATTATCTTAGACACAAAAAAGCATCTTTAGAAAGAGCCAAAGTTGTTTTATCTGTTATGAAACGGGCAGGCACCATCAGCCAAGAGGAATTAAATAAGGCTTTGCTTCAACCTGTCGGAGAGGGAAAAGAGCAAGAGCTTTTGGGGATACGCTACTTTGGGGATTATATTATGAGCGAGTTACCCAAACTTGTTGAAGACTACCAAGATGATATTTATGTTCAAACCACGTTGGATTATAATTTGCAAAGAAGAGCAGAATATGTGTTAAGAAAACATCTGCGGGCGCATAAAAAAGATAGGGTGAGCGAGGGCGCTGTGGTTATTTTGGATAAATTCGGTGCCATTAAGGCCATGGTTGGAGGATTTGACTATAATAAAAGTCAGTTTAACCGTGCGGCACAGGCTTTCAGACAGGCCGGTTCCAGTTTTAAGCTTTTTGTTTATTTGACAGCTTTTGAAAAAGGGTTTTCGGAAGATGATATGATTATGGATGAGCCGATTAAAATCGGACAATGGGAACCTCAAAATTATGATAAGCAATTTCATGGAAAAGTGAGCCTTAAACAGGCTTTTGCAAAATCTCTTAATGCGGCAACGGTTGATTTGGCAACACATTTCGGGCTTGATGATATTATTGATATGGCCTTGCGCTTGGGTATTACAACAAATATAAAAGCGGAGCCGTCCATTATTTTGGGTGCTTCGGAAGTGCGTCTGATTGATATGGCGGCGGCTTATACCACAACCTTTAACGGCGGATATGCCGTTTTTCCGTTTTCCGTTCAATCGGTGATAGATAGCCATAAGCAAATGCTTTATAAACATCGGCTTGATGAAAGAGAAAAGGTTTTAAGTGATGATGTGGTTCAAAAGATTGGTGTTTTGGAAAGAGAAGTTGTGTTAAACGGTACGGGCAAAAGAGCCGGCAAGGTTTATGAGGCACGAGGAAAAACCGGCACATCACAAAATTATCGCGATGCGTGGTTTATCGGTTCTAATTCAAAATATACCGCGGCGGTGTGGGTTGGAAATGATGATAATAGCCCCATGAAAGAAATCGGCGGTGGAAGTGTGCCCACAGAAATTTGGGCAGAAATTATGAAATAAGCGGCAAATTAAAGGCCGACATCGCGAATGAAACGTGTGTTGGTGATGTTGCCGTTTCTGATTTTGCCACGAACGATAATGACGTGGTTGCTGAATTTTCTCCAATTATTGAGGGCAGAGCGGCTTTTAATAAAATCCAAAGCAATGGTTACGCTGCCGCTTGTGCTTACACGGTGATTGTATTCTTCAAGCGAACAGGATTGACTGCCGGTTTTAAATTCTTGAACGGGAACGCGGATATAACCTTGTTCATTTTCTTCAAAATAGGTGCCGCACCAGTTTAGCGTGGAGGTTTCTGCATAGCCTTCGGAGCTAAAGCTGATTAACGAAAACAAAAGGGCAAAAAGGCATGTTTTTAGCATGTGAAAAATCCTAAATGGGTTAAAAGATGGTTAATATATAGCTTATATTTGTGATAATGTCAAGTTTTTTGTCTAAAAAATATTAAGCGAATATTTACAAGCTCCGAATTATGATAATCTTGATGGGGGCAGTATGGTTCTTAATATTAATTTTTTTGTATTAACAATAGGCTGTTTAATTGTGGCACTCGGTAAGGTGTTTTTTTCATCTTTGAGTGCGCTTTGTCTTATGGGTCTTCTTTGTTTTATTTGGGGCGCATTTCTTTTTAAAAAGCGTCAATTATCGGTTGTTGATCTTGCCTATATTTCTGCCTTTTTGATGAATGTATGGTATGTTTTGTTTTCTTTTGGAAATGTACGTCAGTATGATTATTACAATTTTTTGATGTTTTCTGATTATTTGGTAAAAAATGATCTGTTTTTTCCGCATATTAAAGAGTATATCAGTGTTGTTTATTTTCATCCGCCGCTATGGGGATTTTTGAGCGGTGCCGTTACAAAATTTGTTATGCTTTTTGGGCAGTCTCAAAGTTTTGGTTTTGATTGTTCTCGTTTTATCAGCTTATGGGCTGTAGGCGGCATATATATCCTCTTTTGGCGCTTTATAAATCTGTTTGATTTTAGGCCACATCTTAAAACGGGGCTGTTTACGCTTTTTGTTTTTGCACCGATTAACGGTATTATGGCTAATTTGGTTAACAATGATGCGTTGGTTTATTTTTTGATGTTTTTGGGGCTTTATGTGGGCTATTTGTGGTATCAAAAACAAACGTATCGTTTGGCTTTTATTTTAAGCGGTGTATTGTTTTTTGCCGGTATGACAAAATTTTCAGGGCTGATGATTGTGCCTTATATCGGTGTTTTAGGTCTGTTTTTGATTATTAATGCCAAAAATAAGCTTAAAAAGAGTATGTGGTGGCAATTTAGCCTTATTGTACTCGGTGCCGTTTTGGGTTTTTCTTGGGGTATTTTTTTGATTTTGTATAATTTTCCAATGGTGCCGCCTCCGATTAATGTTGATTTTCAGAGTATGTCGCACTTTGCCCTTAAGGAGAGGTTATTTTCTTTGTCTTATGTAAAAAATCCTTTTGCCGATATATGGCATAACGGCATAGAGCCAAATGTGTGGTTGACGCTTGTTAAAACCTCATTATTTGGCGAATGGGGGTGGAAGCCGTTGTTTTTTGGGTATGTGCTTTACGGGCTGGGTTTATTGTGGGCGACCGTTTCTATATATACATTCTTTTTGCTACCGACTTATAAATTCGGAAAGGATTTTGCCTTAAATGCGGCGATTATTGTTTTGGTCTTTTGCTTTTTCGGTTCTTGGATTTGTTTTTGGCTGGAATATCCGTATTTTTGCTCGTCCGAGTTTCGTTATACAGTTATCTTATTGCCGATTTCTTTGTTATGGGTTGGAGCTTATCTTAATCAGAAAAGCCTGCCCAAAGCAATTAATGTTTTGTTGGCAGGTTTAATCGGGTTAATGATTTTTTCTCGTTTTATGCTTTATCTAAATACCATCTAACGGTTTTGACGATACCGGTATCAAAAGTTTCATCAGGTTTATAGCCCAATGTTTTGGTAATTTTTTCGGGATCTATGGCATAGCGTAAATCATGACCGGCACGATCTTTAACAAAGGTAATAAGGTCGGCATAACTTTTGCCGTCTTGGCGCGGTTTTAGAGTGTCAATTATTTTACAAATGGTGTTTGTTATATCCAAATTTGTACGTTCATTATGACCACCGACATTATATGTTTCACCCGATTGACCTTTTTGAAAAATCATATCAATGGCTTTGGCATGGTCTGTAACATATAACCAATCCCTGATGTTTTGACCATTACCGTAAATTGGGATGGGTGAAAGTTCCAAACAATGACGAATAATAGTCGGGATTAGTTTTTCGGCATGTTGTTTTGGACCATAGTTATTGGAACAGTTAGATGTGGTTACATTCATACCATAAGTATGGTGGTAAGCCCTTACCAAAAAATCTGACCCGGCTTTGCTGGCAGAATAAGGCGAATTTGGCGCATAGGGCGTTGTTTCCTTAAAATACCCTTCATTTCCGAGCGAGCCGAATACTTCATCGGTGGAAATATGATGAAAACGATTGTTTTCTTTGCCTTTTTTGGGGCAAGAAGGTGCATCAAACCAATGCGTTCTTGCTGCTTCCAATAAATTAAACGTGCCGATTAAATTGGTGTTAATAAAGGCGCGCGGTCCTTTGATGGAATTATCTACATGGCTTTCAGCGGCAAAGTGTATCA
>Ga0310786_10005402_pt1 | contig 17364 bp, 14 predicted proteins | sample AusTroGonzalo_MG_FD_203881 | JGI IMG/M metagenome (GOLD analysis project Ga0310786, IMG submission 203881) | Bovine rumen microbial communities from tropical cattle in Woodstock, Queensland, Australia - Gonzalo_03 (v2) (version 2) | ecosystem: Host-associated > Mammals > Digestive system >... | reverse complement strand
AACGATTGCAGCAGCGCCAATGAGGACGCGGGCATTTTCGTTTTCAAGAACGGAAAGACCCGTACGAATGTACGGAGTGATGTCCCAATAAGAAGGCGGATTGCCAGCATTCTTTACATCGCCATCTACTTCAGTTTCGTTATTGAAGCTGACAAATCTTGCACCGAGAGTCCAGGTGAAGTTTTTGGCGGTCGGAGCATTGGTCAAGCTGAGGTTAACGGTAAGGCTGTCATAACGGTCTTCCGTTTCAGTGCCATTATCCGGATCTGCATGCGTTTCGGTCTTAGTGGTAAGCCAGTCCACATCAGCAGCGACGTTCATACCCAAGAAGCCCTTGGCAATGGCGGCAGCCCAGTCGTCACCACCATATGTTCTAGACTTAACACCAGGTTGAACCTCATCACCTTCAACTCTAGTGGCGGAATTACCTTCATTGTTGACGCGGTCACGGCCAAGACCAGCTCTGACATAAAAGCCGAAGCCCGGAGCGGCATAACCAAGAGTAAGGCGGCCAAGCTGTTCGTCATCCGCATGCGGAGCCTTAGAAATATCGAATGCAGTGAAGAAAGAACCGAGAGAAGCAATGCCGAGCTTGTTGGTCGGTTCGATATAGAAGAACTTGCGGTTAGCGAACAAGTTCGGATATTTGAGCAAGAGGTCCGTATTGTTTGCAGCGGCCATGTTGCTGTTTCTGTTATAGGACTTGCCGTGCAAAATGCTATTGAACAAAGATCTCTTGGAATCAGACGGAATCGACGGAGCCACAAACGGAACCGGAGCCGTGAGATCGTTAGAAGAAGAAGCCTGTTCTTCTTGCTTCTGGAGTTCCTGTTCGCTCAAGGACTGGGCCATTTGCGTGGATTCATAACCGCTATCCTGAGCAAAAGCAGTTCCGAGACTGATGAGTGCTAGACCAAACATCATTTTTAAATTCATTTTTCTGTCCTCATAACAAGAAATTTTTGATTTTGTAGCAAAAATATAATTATTAGAATCCTACTATACAGGCCTTTTTCGAAAAATGAAAAAGGTTTTACAAACGTGGTGATAAAAATCAAAAAACGACACGCGAGGTGCCGTTTGATGATAACTGTTTTTTACAACCGATTATGCCAAATTTTCAGGATTCAGACACTTGAGTTCGTCAACGACAAAGAGGCCGTCCTTGCGGATAAGCTTGTCGTCGAACCAGATTTCGCCACCGCCGTATTCCGGACGCATGATGAGCACCAAGTCCCAGTGAATGGCAGACTTGTTTCCGTTGTAGGCGTCTTCGTAGCACATGCCCGGCGTAAAGTGGATGGAACCAGAAATCTTTTCGTCAAACAAAATGTCGCACATCGGAGAAAGCACGAACGGGTTGAAGCCGAGCGCAAATTCGCCCACGTAGCGAGCTCCTTCATCTGTATCGAAGATGGCGTTCAGGCTCTTGTTGTCGCCCGTTTCGCAAGTCGCTTCGACAATCTTACCCTGCTTGAACACGAGGCGGATATTGCTGAACTGCTTGCCTTCGTAAAGCGTCGGCGTGTTGTAATGGATAACGCCTTCAATACTCCCCTGCACCGGAGCCGTATAGACTTCACCGTCCGGGATGTTCATGTTACCGCAGCACGGCACCGCCGGAATTCCCTTGATGCTGAACGTGAGGTCGGTATCGGGTGCCACGAGGCGTACCTTGTCCGTCTTGTTCATGAGATCGATCAAATGCTGGGCGGCAGCAGCCATCTTCGGATAATCGGCAAGGCATGCCTTAAAGTAAAAGTCTTCGAACGCTTCCGTGCTCATCTTGGCGCCCTGCGCCATAGACGGATTCGGCCAACGGAGCACGCACCAACGCGTCTTGCTCACGCGGTAGTTCAAAACGTCCTGCATGATGGTTCTGTAAGCAAGCATCTTCTTGTCGTCGATGTCGCAGTTTTCCATTGCGTTGTTTGCCGCACGGATCGAGATGTAGGCCTGCATCTGCTTCATTTCGTTCATGGCTAGTTCTGCCGAAAGCTTCATCTGTTCTTCGGAAGCAGAGCGGATCATTTCACGACGGATGCGGCTGTTGGAATTATGGATAAACGCATTACCGCCCACCTTGGCCACGGCCTTAATCAGTTCGGTCGAGACTTCGTCCGGGGTATCGGTCGTTTCGATAAGGATGTTTTCGCCAGCCTTGAGCGCAATGGCGTTATTGATCAAATTTTCAGCCAACTTTGTAACACGAGGATCAGTCATGATTGCAGTACCTTATAAAAAGAATGAAAGCCAGCGACAAAATCGCCGGCTTAAATTTAAAAATCTAATCTACAATGTTCTACTCCATTAGGTCACTCCGTAAACGTAAACGGGATCGTCACTGTCGTATTACCCGATTTAATCGTCCCGAAGGTCCAACGGCTAATAGCATCCTTGATATCTTTATCGAACGCACTGTTCCCTGTGGTAGACGACACCAACGAGATGCTGATGATTTCGCCGCCCGGTGCAATCGTGAACTTAAGCGTCACCTTGCCATCAAATCCAGGAACCTTTTTCAAGTGCTTATTGTAGATGTGGCGAAGTCCAGGAGTCCTCTGCTTCACGATCTTCATGATGTCGGACGCAGAACGAGAAGCCCCGCTCGACCCCATGTCGATTTCGTTTGGCTTAGGAGTCTTGATATTACCCTTCATCGCCCTGTTGCCTATCGGCCCCGCCGGGCCACCAAGCAAGCCTGTAAGCGACCCCTTGATACCACCGGAACCGCCACCAAAGCTTCCTTCGTTGTATTTGGAGCCCGGCTTTCCGCGACGTCCACCGATATTCGTTGTCGGAGTCACTTGCAAACCATTCGTGTTCTTGATAATCTTGTCGATATCGCTTGCAAATTTGTGATTGAACAACGTATAGGCTTCGGCTGTCGAAGAAGGCTTCTGCGAAGTCAGAATCCCGAGCATCCCTCTCTTCAAAGGTTCTCTAGGATCACCATCTCCTTTAGGCTTTCCTCCACCACCGCTTTTGCGACCCGGTGTAGTTTTAGTATTCTTGTCGTATTTTGGTTTCGGCGGAGTTTTTGTCTCCGGTTCCAACATCGTCACATGCGTATTGATTTCAGGTGGCGATGCAGGTTCGAAGATAACGTCGCCAATAATCGCTTCATACGTGCTTGCCCAGAATCCAAGCATTAATGCAACAACAAGAGATGCACTAGCAATGCGCACCATCTTCTTGTCAGAATCTGGCATAAGCGATGCGATGAACGATTCTTGTTTTTTGTCCATCGGTTTCATGATTTTATCCTCCTTTAGGATAGTTTGCTGATTTATGTCGTACATTCAATAACTGGACTTAATGCAAAGCCCATTACGCAAAGTCGCGCAAAAATCAACAATGTCTGAAAAAGTTAAAACGTCAAAACAAAGGAATCATTTGTTACTTTATTCTTTATCTGTTCCTTTATTCAGATCAAGAATCAATCTCATTTCCCTTACACCCGTAACTTACAAATAAAAAAATCGCGAAAATGGTGGAAAAACAGTAAACATTTTTTAGTAGATCCGAATGTAAACTCAGACAAAATATGACATTGTCCGTCATTGCTGGGTTGCAAGGCGATTCCACCTATTTTTAGAGTTTCTGGATTTTACAAAACTTAGCCCAACCTATTTTATTCCAACATGGAACGTTCGAGCCATTTTTTAGGGGAAATCAAGCCATTTTCTTAAAACTTGACTATATTATCATTATCATGAAACTTTTACCTACTCCTCCTGACTTAAATAAGATCGCGCGCCCGAACTGGATTGAAATCAATTTAGACGCCCTTTGTGAAAACATCAAGTTTATCAGAAGCCAAATTCCGGCTTCGACAAAGATTTTGCTCCCCGTCAAGGCTGATTCTTACGGACACGGTAGCCTCGCTTGCTCTTTTGCCGCCAAGTTCGGCGGAGCCGACTACCTCGGAGTAGCCCACATCAGCGAAGGCATGTTGCTCCGCCAGTACGGCATGGACTTGCCGATTCTCGTTCTCGGCCCCTGCACTCCCGCAGACTTTGCCTACTTCGTCGAATTCCAGCTCACGGCTGCGATTACCGACATCCGTACCGCCATGGCATTTGACCAGTTCCTTGGCGAAACGGGAACCACCTGCAAGGCACACCTCGCCATCGATACGGGCATGAACCGTTACGGCTTTGACGCCGAAGACTTTAACAACATCCGTGCGGCCCTTTCCCTCAAGCACCTCAAGTTCGAAGGAATGTTCACGCACCTCGCCACGGCCGACATGCCGGGGAATCCGAAAACAGAAATCCAAATCCAGCGTTTCTCCCGCCTCGTAGACGTTCTCGAAGCCGAAGGACTGCGTCCGGAAATCTGCCACTGTTCCAGTTCCGCAGGTACGCTCACACATCCCGAAAGCCACTTCGACATGGTTCGTCCGGGGCTCGCCCTTTACGGTTACAACTGCATGGGAGCCGCTCCGTCGCCATGGCCGCTCAAGCCCGTCATGAAAATCAAGTCCACCATCCGCCACGTACACGACGTGAAGCCTGGCGAAACGGTGAGCTACGGCGGTTACTGGGCCGCCCAACAGGTCACGCGCATCGCGACCATCGCTATCGGTTATGGTGACGGCTACCTCCGCGGAGAATACAACAAAGGCTTCGTTTTTATCCGCGGTCAGCTTTGCCCGATCCTTGGACGCGTCTGCATGGATGCGACGATGGTCGACGTGAGCCACATCCCGGACGTTCAGGTCGGCGAAACGGTCGACGTCGTGAACGGCGAACTCGACTTCCGCATTTCGATGGAAAGCGTTGCCGACGAACACCACACGATTCCGTACGAACTCACAAGCCGCGTGGCACGCCGCCTGTACCGCAAGTACTACTGGAAGAACCGCCTCGTACGCTGGGACTACCTCAAGGAAGAATTCGGCGTACAGGAATACAAGGAATACCCCTTGCGCTAGGAGATTCTCTCATGGTATGAGATTCGATGACCCGAAATTCACAAAGATAAGCCACCGAAACGTCTGGGGCGAATGGACCTTTGTTTTTGAAGGCTCAAAACTTTGTGGCTTAAAATTTCAGGATTCATCGAACAATACCAACGGGATTCCGCCGAGCAGCGTACAGGCATGCGCCTATGCCAGTTCCGACACGGAATCCGAAGTCCAGAACCGCATTCGTAACGCCTATCGCAAGGCGATCAACGAACTTAATTTGTACCTCGCAGGCAAGCTCTGCGAGTTTTCTATTCCTATCAAAATTTATGGGACCGAGTTCCAGAAAAAAGTTCTCGAAGTCACGCGCCAAATTTCCTACGGCAAGACGTGGACTTACAAGCAAGTGGCCGAAGCCATCGGAAGCCCAGATGCGGTCCGCGCCGTCGGGAATGCCCTGCACCGCAATCCGCTCCAGGTCGTCATCCCCTGCCACCGCGTGATCGATAGTCGCGGGCATTTAAGCGGTTTTGCACTTGGCGTCGGATTAAAAAGAAGGCTCCTCTGCATGGAGGGAGCCTTACCAAATGAATTGTTGTTAGAATAAAATTAAGCGCATTGCATGGCGCCGATCATATCGTAGACCTGCGCTTCGACGCTCAAGAGTTCCATATCGTAATTCGGAGCCCATTCGAGAATAGGCACGTTCTTGTTTTGCGCATATTCGCGGAAACGTCTTGCATCGCCGACATTATGGCTCAAAAGAACTGGACAAGTGTTGTTATGAACATTCAAGCCTTCGATGAGCTTGTCGGACTTAAAACCATAGGACATGTTGAACACGAAGTCTGCGTTGGCGCAAGCTTCATCAATATCAGCGGTGTCAGAATTCGAATCGCAAGCGAAAATTTCGCCGATTTCGATATTCCCCGTCGCAGAAAAAATACCGTCTTTGATGTCCTTGAGCATAGAAAGCAGACCATGCCCGAGAATAGTATCAGAGCCCCAGATTAATACGTTCATTATACATCCCTTCGTCCAAATGTTTACAAGCAAAGTTTCTTTACTTTTTGCTTACGCAACACATATATAGAAAAAAATTTACAATTTCGGGAACGAAGTTTAAAATTTTCATACAATTTTTTGATAAAAATCACACGACGATAGTTTTTGGTTATCGTTAGAGGTGGAAAAATTTTCTATCGAGGGACATACACAAGCATTTGCGCTTTGTTCGTCTTGCACACTTTTACTATATTTTCCCGCGGAATTTTTAACCAAAACCCGCAAATCGCGGGATTAACAAAAGGAATAAACAATGTCCGAAAATCTCTCTGTACTGACCAAGGCCCGTCAGGCCTATCAGCCGAAGCTCCCGGTCTCCCTCAAGAACGGTGCCCTGAGCGTGAAGATTAACAAGGGTGCAGCTACCGAATCCGTTAGCGACCAGGCCAAGATCAAGGAACTCTTCCCGAATACCTACGGTCTTCCGGTTGTTCAGTTCGAAGCAGCCGAAGCCAAGGCTGGCAAGGCTCTCCGCATGGGCGTGGTTCTCTCTGGTGGCCAGGCTCCGGGTGGACATAACGTTATCGCCGGTATCTACGACGGCATCAAGTCCGTTTCCAAGGATTCCGTCCTTTTCGGTTTCCTCGGCGGTCCGAGCGGTCTCGAAAACGGCAAGTACATTGAAATTGACGACGCCAAGATGGACGCCTACCGCAACGCCGGTGGCTTCGACATGATCCAGTCTGGCCGTACCAAGCTCGAAACTGAAGAACAGTTCAACAAGTGCATCGCTGTTGCTGGCAAGCTCAACCTCGACGCTATCGTGATCATCGGTGGTGACGACTCCAACACGAACGCAGCTGTTCTCGGTGAATACTTCCAGTCCAAGGGCGTCAAGACCTGCGTTTGCGGCTGCCCGAAGACCATCGACGGTGACCTCAAGAACGAATTCATCGAAACTTCTTTCGGTTTCGACACCGCTGTGAAGACCTACTCTGAACTCATCGGCAACATCATGCGCGATGCTAACTCCGCTCAGAAGTACTGGCACTTCATCAAGCTCATGGGCCGCTCTGCTTCCCATATCGCTCTCGAAGCAGCACTCCAGACCCATCCGAACATCTGCCTCATCTCTGAAGAAGTCAAGGCAAAGCAGATGAAGCTCAAGGACGTGATCAACCAGGTTGCTGACGTTGTTTACGCTCGTGCAGCTCAGGGCAAGAACTTCGGTGTCGCCCTCATTCCGGAAGGCCTCCTCGAATTCATCCCGGACGTTGGCGTTCTTATCTCTGAACTCTCTGAAGCCCTCGCCCACCACGAAGCCGAAGTCGAAGGTCTCGACACGGCTGCTAAGGTCGAAAAGCTCTGCGCATGGGTCAGCGCTGAATCCGCTGAAGTCCTCAAGAGCCTCCCGGCTGGCATCCAGGCCCAGCTCATGCTCGAACGCGACAGCCATGGCAACGTTCAGGTTTCCCTCATCGAAACTGAAAAGCTCATCATCGAAATGGTCAAGAAGGAACTCAAGAACCGTGGTGACTTCAAGGGCAAGTTCTCTGCACTCAACCACTTCTTCGGTTACGAAGGCCGTTGCGCAGCTCCGTCCAACTTCGACGCTGACTACTGCTATAGCCTCGGTTACACCGCTTCCGTTCTCGCTCTCAATGGCATGAACGGCTACATGAGCTCTGTCCGTAACGTGACGAAGGGCATCGAAAACTGGGTCGCTGGCGGCCTTCCGATCACCATGATGATGAACATCGAACGTCGTCACGGTGCAGACAAGCCGGTTATCCGCAAGGCTCTCGTTGAACTCGACGGCCCGATGAGCGCCCCGTTCAAGTACTTCGCCGCTCGCCGCGACGAATGGGCTAAGACTGAATCCTACACCTATCCGGGTCCGATCCAGTACTGGGGTCCGAGCGAAGTTTGCGACGTGACGAACTTCACGATCAAGCTCGAACGCGGTGCAATGAAGTAATTTTTACTTCAAAACAGCTTAAAAAAATAAGATACTCCTGGCTATGGCCGGGAGTATTTTTATTGTATACTAAAAAGAATCACGATCAACAAAAGGTGTCAAAAAATGGCTTGTGCAAATTGCAAAATCCGCGCTCAATATGACAAGAATCCCAAATCCTTGATTGGCAGATTCTGGAGATTCCATATAAACTTCTGCCCGGGCTGGAAGAGCTATCTCAAGAGCCTTTCAGAAGAAGAGCGTATCGCCATCAAGGAAAAATACGACTTAAAATAAAAAATGGCGGGCAAAGCCCGCCACCTTAATTTCTTACTGCTTATTCGCTTCGCTCGTGCTCAGCAAATAAGCGTCGATGAACGGGCGGATGCGTCCATCAAGAACGCCCGCGGTATCCGACGTTTCGACGCCCGTGCGCAAGTCCTTGACCAACTGGTACGGCTGCAACACGTAGCTGCGGATCTGGCTACCCCATTCGACCTTCTTCTTCTCGGCCATACGGGCATCGCGCTTCGCTTCTTCTTCCAAGCGGTAGTGTTCAGCGACCATGGTCTTGAGCATTTTATAGCAAGTTTCGCGGTTCTGGATCTGCGAACGTTCCGTCTGGCAGCTCGCCATGATGCCTGTCGGCAAGTGGGTCATACGCACAGCGGAATCCGTCTTGTTGATGTACTGACCACCGGCACCGCTACTGCGGTACGTATCGACGCGGACTTCGGACATATCGAGATCGAATTCAACGTCTTCGTGTTCCGGGTACAGATAAACTGCCGTAAAGCTCGTATGGCGGCGAGCGTTGGCATCGAACGGGCTGATGCGCACTAGGCGATGGACGCCAATTTCAGAACGCAAGAGGCCGTAAGCATTTTCGCAAGTGACTTCGATCGTAGCACTCTTGAGGCCTGCGTCTTCGGCTTCCTGGAAGTCCACGACCTTGAAGTCCATCTTTTCACGTTCAAAGAAGTGAGTGTACATGCGGAACAGCATCAACGCCCAGTCCTGCGATTCCGTACCACCGGCACCCGGATGAATCGACATCAGGCATGCGCATGCATCGTCCGGTCCATTGAGCATCTTCTTGAATTCCATGGCCTCGACCTTCGACTTGAGGTCCGCAATGTCGGACTCGATCGTCTTGGAAAGGTCTTCGGATTCTTCGGCCTTGGACAATTCGTAAAGTTCGGCGAGATCGTCGCAAGTCTGGGAAACTTCTTTCCAGGACTCGATGAGCCCCTTCAGGTTTCCAATCTTTTTCATCATGGACTGCGCCTTTTCCTGGTCGTTCCACAGGTTCGGGTCGCTAGAGTCCTTTTCGAGAACATAGAGTTCTTCGGTCTTAGCCTCTAAGTCAAAGATACCCCCAGAGCTTATCAATGCGGCTGCGCAATTCAATAAGCCCGGTATGTGTAGTGTTGAATGCCATAATTATTAGTTATTTGTGGTTAGGTTTTTAGGTTTAATTCATTCCTAGAAAAAAATGTCATCCTGAGTGTAGAACCGTAGATTCGGAATCGAAGGATCTAATCAAGACTTCACTAGATTCTTCGACTTCGCTACGCTTCGCTCAGAATGACACGTTTACTAGAATCTAGCAACTATCATCAACTAACTAGTAACTGTGCCAAAGGCACAAACTAGTTGCTAGCACCGATTGCCTGAGGCGGCTGGTACTTCTTGTCGAGGTACTGGACCTTGTAGGTCTTGCCAAGTTCGTCAAGATAAGCCTTGAGCTTGGCCTGACGTTCCTGTTCGGCCTGCACACGGAGGATGTAGTCGATCTGGTGCTTGTAGCTTTCGTACTTGCCGTCGTTCTTTTCGGTAAGCATAAAGATGGAAACGCCGTCGTTATCCACGATGACTTCGGAGATTTCGCCGACCTTGATCTTGCCGACTGCCTTGGCAAAGTTTGCACCCTTGGACTTGGCAACAAACTTGTTCATGATACCGCCTGTCTTCTTGGCATCCTTGTCGTCGCTATAAACAGCAGCGAGCTGAGCGAACGTAGCCTTCTTGGAACGAACCTGGGCAGCAAGACCCTTGAGCATGTCCTTGGCATCGCTGATTTCCTGAGCGCTCTTGCCCTTCGTGGAGATGAAGATGCGAGCACCGCTGATCGTGTCGTTTACGACCACCTTAGTCTTGTTGAGTTCCCAGAATGCCTGGAGCTGCTTTTCGGTCGGAGCAGTCGGATACGGGACCTTCTTTTCGAGGATCTGTTCGCTCTTGAGCTGGTCTTCGATCTTAGACTTGAACTGAGCCATCGTCGTATTCGTCTTCTTGAGTTCCTTCTGGAAAGCTTCTTCGCTCGGGAACTGCTTCTTGAAGAGAGCGGTCAAGCTATCGACCTTAGCCGGAGCAATCTTGATTCCCATCTTCTTGGCTTCGAGCTTGATGAGTTCCTGGCCGACGAGATTATCAACAACCGCATAGCGCAGTTGGGTCATCATTTCTTCAGTGAGTTTCTGACCCGGAGCCTGCTGCTGACCGAGCATAGTTGCAAGGCTGTCAATTTTACCAGCAGAAATACCCGTCTTTTCGACACGGATGACATCCATGCTTTTTGTATTCATCAACTGAGCAGAAGCAATGCCGGCAGTCAGAAGCACGGCAGCGACACCACGAGAAATGAGTTTAAGAGACATTATTTATCCTTTTATAAAAAATTCAAGGTTTTTAAAATTCAAGGGTTAATATAGAAAACTTACATCGGGCGAACGCACCATTGGTGTGATTTTACGCAAACAAAACATTGTTCTTACAAAAAAATGAGGCATACAGCCCTAACTCCTTGATTTAAAATGAAAAAAGTACGTCATGCGGGCGGGGCCGACGCTTTTTATACTTAATTAACATAATGCATTTATTTAAGTTCTTTTTAAGCGAGTATTATTAAAGCATCCTATTATTTCTTTGAATTTTCTACATTTTAGAATATGAAGAAGATTAAAGTATATACGTTGCAAGGTAAGTGGACTGGAGATTTCGAGTCCAACAACAAGTGGTATAAGGACGAGGCCCTCAAGCTCAAGGGCAAGGACATCGACCTTTTGGTTCTCCCGGAACTTTTCCACACCCCGTACTTCCCGTTCGAAGAAAACGCGGACTTCTTTGACCTCGCGATTGAAAAGGACCATCCGATTGTCGGTGAATGGCAGGCCATCGCCAAGGAACTAAACGCTGTTGTCGTGTTCCCGTTCTTTGAAAAGCGTGCCCGCGGCATTTACCACAACTCGGCTTTTGTCTTTGAACGTGACGGAAGCATCGCCGGGCTTTACCGCAAGAGCCACATTCCCGATGATCCGGCCTTCTACGAAAAGTATTACTTTATTCCAGGTGACACCGGTTTTGAACCGATCAAGACCAGCGCAGGTACGCTCGGCGTGCTCATTTGCTGGGACCAGTGGTTCCCCGAAGCCGCTCGCATCATGAGCCTCAAGGGCGCCGACGTGCTCATCTACCCGACCGCTATTGGCTGGATGGACTCTGAACCGAAGGAAATCTACCCGCGTCAACAGGATAGCTGGATGACCGTCATGCGCGGCCACGCGATTGCAAACCGCACGTTCGTCATCGCGGCAAACCGCTCGGGCGTCGAAGGCCACCTCACATTCTGGGGAACAAGCTTTGTCGCAGCACCGGACGGATACATTCTGGAGAAGTGCGATCCGGAGTTCTTGGGTGCAAGCTACGTCGAAATCGACCTTGCCGAAACCGAAGAAAATCGCCGCTGGTGGCCGCATTTCCGCGACCGTCGCATCGACCTGTACAAGGACATCCTCAAGATCTGGGCAGATTAGAGGTATGAGGTCGGAGCATAGCTCCTTTGAGGTCGCTTCGCTTTGAGGCATGAGCATATGTCATCCTGAGCGGAACGTAGTGAAGTCGAAGGATCCAGGGCTTTTAAACGAAGAATTTTAAGGAAATTTAATATGGCAAAATCTTCAGTCCGTTATCCGGCGGAATGGGAAAAGCAGAGCGCCACATGGTTGGCATTCCCGCACAACAAAAAGAACTGGTACGGCGAACGTGGTGAAAAGATCCGTTGGTTCTATGTAGAACTTATCCGCAACATCACGGAATTCCAGCCGGTAAACGTCTTGCTCCCGAGCAAGAACTTCTTGACCGACGAAGAAAAGTCCGCCCTTGCAGATCGTCCGTTCCCGGCAAACTTCATTGTTATCAAGACGAACGACATCTGGATCCGCGACTACGGTCCGTTCTTCCTCCAGAAGGGAGGCAAGAAGGTCATTGCCGAAACGAACTTTAACGCTTGGGGCGCAAAGTTCCCGCCTTGGGGACTCGACAACGCCATCCCGCAGAAGATATCCGAAAAGACCGGTTGCCCGCTCGTCGAAAGCGTTCCCTACATCTTTGAAGGTGGCGCCATCGAAGTCAACGGTGACGGCCTCGGCATCACGACCGAAGACTGCCTCATCGGCAAGAACCGCAACAAGGACGAAGACTTGAAGAAGGTCATCAAGGCCCTTTGCAAGGCTTTTGGCCTCAAGGACTTGCTCGTGTTGCCGCACGGCCTCCACGGCGACCACACGGACGGCCACATCGACAACGTCGCCCGCTTTGTCGCTAAGGACAGAGTTGTCATGTGCATGACCGACAACAAGCGCTCCCCCAACGCCCCGATTTTGAGCGAAGCCAAGTTCATTATCGAAAAATGGCTCAAGATGCACTACGAAAGCGCTCAAGTCGATACGCTTCCGCTCCCGCCGCAGCGCGTGCTCGACGACGGTCAGATTCTTCCGGCTTCGTACATGAACTACATCTACGTGAACGGTGGACTCATCTTCCCGAAGTACAAGAGCGTAAACGATGCTGTGGCCAAGAAATACTTCGAAAGCGTCTACCCGGACCGCAAGGTGATTGGAATCGACTGCCGCACGGTCATCGAAGAAGGCGGAAGCCTCCACTGCATGAGCAAGCACGAAGCGGATTAGACGAAAGACGAGAGACTAGAGACGAGAGATTTTTTTTTGCACGAAGTGCCTTTATTACTCTTTCGTCTCTCGTCTGTAGCCGCGCAGCGGCGTTCTCTCGTCTATTTTCTCGCTTTCGCGATGGCTTCTTTTGCTAGTTTATCTACAAGTTCGTTCCACTTGACGCCGGTATGCGCGGCGACCTTTTCGAACTGGACTCGGTGCAGATAAGGTTTTGCCGCAGCAACATACATCTTGGCAATGTTGCTCTTGGCCTGCCATTCTCCTTTTGCCCAGCGGGCAATGCCTTCGTAGTCGTGGCAAATCACGCCCTTCTGATCGTTGGCGTCAAGCCATTTCATGGCCTGGAACGAGGCCATCACTTCGCCGTCGATATTGCGGCTTTCGGCATCAAATGCGGTAATTCCTGAACCACGTGCGATTTCCTGATCGTTTTCAGTGACAACAAAAGCCCAGCCCGAGCGAGGAAATCCCGGCGAAAAAGATCCATCGACAAATATGCGGAGTCCGTCAGCAGGCGGAGCTTCCATGCCATCGAGCCAAGCAGCGGCCTCTTCGCGCGTTCCGAACGACTTAAACAGGACTCCCTTGACTCCGTGGGTCAACTTTTCGCATTCGGCCCACGTCATGACGATTTTCTTTTCATTTTCGCTTTTTACAGCATAGAACTTTTGTTTAGGCATGGCGCAAATTTAATATATTTTTGTTGTAATTAGAATTAGGAGCTCTTTTGTTTTCTTCACCGTACTTTGCCGATGGCAAGCAATTTTTCGCTATGCGGTTTCTCTGCAAGCCACTTTTATACCGGTGGTTTGTAAAAAAGGCGGGAATTGGCAAAAGATCAAAATCGTTTTCGTTCCCTGAAACACTGCAAAAAAACGAAAAGACGGTTTTCTTTGTCCCCGAAGACAAAAAAATCGCAAAAGTCATCCTGGACGAGATTCCCGAAGAAAGACTCAAGACCATTCTGTTCATTGCACACAGTGATCTCGAAGTCCTCTTCACAAAGAAAAACACCATCGTTTCGTACTATACCGACAAGGGATGCCGCTACGGGGAACCGCTGTTCGATAAACTTGAGTACCAGATAAAAACGTACAACCCAGTCGCTTGCGTTTACCTAGGACCTTACAAGCCGCAATTTTTATACCTTGCCCTCGTAAGCGGGGCTACGTTACGCGTCGGATTTGACTGTCCGCGCGAATACCCATTCATGAACGTCAGCCTCCACGCACTCAAGACCATCTCGCCAGCTAGAATGATAGCTCGCTATTTCGTAAAGAATAACGGGGACTAGCCATGCAGAAGATGTTTTCAACGATAATCAATGAAAATGGCGGATACGCCGACCTGCACATGCACACCAAGCTCTCGGACGGGACACTCTCGGTCGACGAACTGCTCACGCTCTGCAAGCGCAAGGGACTCCGCTGCATTTCGATTACCGACCACGACAACCTCGACAGCTACAAGCTCGCCGAAGAACCCGCCAAGGAAATCGGGCTCGAAATCATTCCGGGTATCGAGATTTCAGCCGTTTGGCAGGGCAAGGACATCCACATTCTCGGATACTTCTGCGACCCGACGAACCTCGCCCTCAACATGGAGCTCGAGGACTTCGCCAAGCAGCGCATCGCCCGCGTGAAAGCGATTATCAAAAAGCTGAACGCCCTCGGCATCGGCATCACGTTCGAAAAAGTCCATTCCTACTGCAAGGGCAAAATCATCGGACGTCCGCACATCGCCATGTCGCTCGTGGACGAAGAATACATTTCGAATTTTTCCGAAGCATTTACGAAATACCTCGGAGACGGTTGCATCGCCTTCGTCGAAAAGAAGGGACTCAACCCGCAACAAACAATCAGGCTCATCGAAAACGCTGGCGGCATTGCCGTCCTCGCCCACCCGTACAAATCGGGCCTCAGCGACGCGTTCATCGAGAACATGGTCGAATGGGGCATTCAGGGCATGGAAGTCTATAGCCCGGCCCAAAAGGGTGCCGTTGGCCGCAAGTACAAGGAAATGGCCCAAAAGTTCGGGCTCGTCGGTACTGGAGGATCGGACTTCCATACCGAAAACGGGACCTACCCTCCTGGTTGCATGAAAATGCCATACACTGTCGTTCAAGCGCTCCGCGAAAGACGTGAAAAGTCTCGCGCCGAATGGTTCTAATGAATCGTGGAATTCTTTTACTAGCTGTTTTATGCACGCTTGCCTCAAGCGTTTTTGCTGACGTTATCCACGCCAAGCGGAGCACCCTCCCGACTCCGCAAGATTCTGTTTTTGAAACAGTCAACGGTCCGGACCCGGCACCGAGAGAAACCGACGCAGGCCGTTGGGTAATCCCGCTTCGCGAAGTCATGCAGCGCACGTACGACCTTTCGGGCCAAAAGTCCGAATGGGTTCTCGGCACGTCCATCCTTGGCAGTCCGGAACTTCCGGCAAGCGCTCTTGGCATCGGATCCGTAAGCAAGCGCTACCCGAGCAAGCTCGCCGGCATCTACACCACACGTTTAAGCTATGATGCTTCGACTCTCGCTCTCAACGGCGAAAACGGTATTCTTTTTGAAGAACGTCACGGCATCCCTGTCGATACGCCCATCACGGACATCAACTGGGAACGCGGAGCATTCGAAGGCAACGCCCTACGACTGGAATTCCGCCGACTCATCACGGATTCGGTCACGCTCGACCTCGGACTTTCGAGCCATTCGGACCACAAATCCAAGCCGTTCGAATACCAGCCGGTAACGCACTCGCCGTTCTTCGCCTTAGGCAGAGACTCCACGCAAATCCCGTTCGGCGGACGCAATATCGCGATGAACAGCATGTATATCCAGCCGATTGTCACCTGGCGATTTGGGCTAGGCAAGGCGTTCTTTAAGATAAACTATTTCAGCCTGGATAACGCGGACAACACGACGCATAAGGTTTTGCTCGACACGCTCGACCCGACAGCACGCAAGTTCCAGACTGACCCCTACAAGATTATCCTTGAGGCACGCACCTATGGAGGCGGAGTCGAATTTTATCCGGCCAAAAACTTGACTCTCGGCATGGGCATCCATTACGGCAACCACGAACTGGACTTGCGCAACCTTTCCAAAATAAGAAGTTCCGTCGACACCACCTACAACGAAAAGGGTCTTCCCGTTATTCGCTATTCCTATTACGACACGACGAAAATCCGCAATTTCGAAACGATTCTCGGAAACTTCGACATCAACTACAACAATTTCTTGAACCCGAAAATCCACTTTGAATATGAATTCTTGAACACGGATGAAACGGGCAACGACAAAATCAAGAAGTCCTATTATCAGGACCGAGAAATAGGCTACGCCGAAGTTTCGGACACGCTCTTCGGGAAAGCCTTGTTCCGCGTCCAAGCGGGCATGCAGCGCAACAGTTCGCTCCTCGACACCGTTGAATTCGCCCCCGCATTATCGTTGGACGGAACGTACATTCTCCCCTACCACCTTTTGCTGAACGCCTCGTACCGCCACGATAACAAGTTCCCCGACGTGACGCAGTTGAAACTCGTCGAAACAGGCCGAATCGCGTTCCCCAACGAGAACTTAAAACACGAAGTCCGTGACCGCGCCACATCGACTATTTCATGGAGAATGCGAGATGTCTTTTACGGTCTCGGATTGCGTTATGAACATGCCAATAATTTGATCAAGCCCAGCTGGGCCGTCCGCAAGGGACTTGATACCACGTACACCTACGATGCCGTCTACGACACGACATACGCAAACGTCACGGACTCTCTTGAATCGGCATTCCGTTACGAAAACCTGGATCACGCCCACACGCTTGACTGGTTGATGCAGGTCGGGTTCCGTCTCGGGAACTGGAAATTTTACCTCGAAAGAGGCCAGTCCATTACACGCACCAAACTCATCGACACGCCCTCCCTTTATTACAAAGGAAGCATCCATTGGCAAAACCGTTTTGTCAGGGATAGGCTCGGTGTAAGCGTCCGCGTCGATTTCCAGTGGTTCAACAACCGCATGGACTGCACGATTAACGAAAAAGGCGAGCCGGAACTCGTCTCTCTCAAAAAATACCTAGCGATGGATTTCGAAGCCCGCATGCAGATTCTCTCATTCGAGCTTTACAACCGCATCGAGAACTTCAACCACAGCATTTACATGCCGGAATCGGGCTACACGCCTGAAGGTCTCCGCTTCGCCTACGGTATCGTGTGGACGTTCGGAAACTAGACTCGTCATTCTCGCGACTTGTAGTGAGTCTGTCGAACTAAGGCGAGTCTAGCACATTACACGGTCATAATGCCAAGCAGTACAAGATAGGCGACATACAGACTTAAGAGCAAAGCGCCGCCAATTCGTCCAAAGCCAAACTGGTTGTCTTTTTTAGCAGCCGCTTTTTTACGCTTGCGATTCAGCAATGGGAAACACATCAAGAACAACAAAAGCGTCAAGGCCGACATAATCGGCACATCACGACTTAAAACTGCCGGTTCCATGAACTTGATCGGAGAAATCACAGCC
>Ga0310786_10005401_pt1 | contig 17369 bp, 17 predicted proteins | sample AusTroGonzalo_MG_FD_203881 | JGI IMG/M metagenome (GOLD analysis project Ga0310786, IMG submission 203881) | Bovine rumen microbial communities from tropical cattle in Woodstock, Queensland, Australia - Gonzalo_03 (v2) (version 2) | ecosystem: Host-associated > Mammals > Digestive system >... | reverse complement strand
TTTCATTAACGTACGAGATAATACCGCCCTTGAAATACTTCGAGGCACCCGGCACGGCAATAATAGCCTCGGCTATGCGTCCTCCCGTACAACTCTCGGCCGTCGACACCGTCTTCTCCATATCCCAAAGCAGTTCACTCACTTCCCTGCTTGCAATCTTACTTCCAAAATCCATCTCGTTATTTGACTATTTGACTATTTACTATTTGACTATTTAAAAGTGACTTTCGAGAACGCAGGAGCATCTATCGGACAAAACACCTTATCCAGATACTTATAGTAGCCCACGATGCCTATCATCGCTGCATTGTCAGTCGTATAGCTGAACTTCGGTATGTAGATAGTCCAGCCATAGCGCTTCTCGGCATCATGGAAAGCATTGCGCAGTCCGTTGTTGGCACTCACGCCGCCGGCCACCGCCACATGCTTGATGCCCGTCTGCTTGACCGCCTTCTTCAACTTCTTCATCAGGATGTCGACGATGATCCACTCCAACGATGCCGCGATGTCCTCCTTATGCTTCTCCACGAAATCAGGCTCCTCAGCCACCCACTTCTGCAGCGAGTAGAGGAAAGACGTCTTCAGTCCCGAGAAGCTGTAGTCCAGTCCCGGAATGCTTGGTTCGGCAAACTGGAAAGCCTTGGGATTGCCCTGACGCGCCAGCCGGTCGATAATCGGGCCGCCCGGATAGCCCAGCCCCATCACCTTCGAGCACTTGTCGATGGCCTCGCCAGCAGCGTCGTCGATTGTCTGACCCAGCACTTCCATGTCGTTATAGGCATTCACCTTGACTATCTGAGAGTTACCGCCAGAGACTAATAGGCATAGGAAAGGGTATGGCGGAGGATTGAAATCACCCTCACCACCATCTATGAAGTGCGCCATCACATGACCCTGCAGGTGGTTCACGTCAATCATGGGGATGCCCAGAGCCCTGGCAAAGCCTTTGGCAAAGCTGACGCCTACCAGTAGCGATCCCATCAGGCCCGGCCCACGGGTGAAGGCCACAGCCGACAGCTGCTCCTTCTCGATACCAGCGCGCTTCAGCGCCTGGTCTACCACCGGCACCACATTCTGCTGATGTGCCCTGCTTGCCAGTTCAGGCACCACGCCGCCGTATGCCTCATGCACGGCCTGCGATGCCGTCACGTTCGACAGCAGCACACCGTTCCTGAGCACCGCTGCCGACGTATCGTCACAACTCGACTCTATACCTAATATATATATATCCTTCTCCATACTCACTTCCCCAAACGCACATTTGGGTGTGCAAAGGTAGCAACTATTTCACGAACCGCCAAATATTTGGCTGCAAATCTTCACTTCAAGCGTTTCTTCTAACCTTAACACTATCGTAGTCAGTTTACTGTTAAACATTGGTTAGTTAGTCGTGCTATATGGCTCAGTTAGTCGTGCTATATGGCTCAGTTAGTCGTGCTATATGGCTCAGTTAGTCGTGCTATATGGCATAGTTAACCATGTAACATGATTTATGTATTATGCCACGCAAAATGTTAAATACATCGAAATTCGATAAAGTTTTATCGATTTTGTTTGGCGCATTGAGAAATAATGCCTACTTTTGCACATCGATATTCGATAAATATAACAACCGATTCAATAAACAAAGAAAATAAAACAATAAAATCATGAGTAAATCAAACGTTATGCAGTATGCAAAAAATCACTGGGGAACCATCATCGTTCTCTGCGCAGTAGTTGTTTATATCGTGTGGCGCTATGTCCACTATATCAATGGAATGAATCAGGCGACAACCGATTACGACTATTGTCACAACCTCAGCGAACTGTTTCAGCTGAACAGTAAGACTGTCTTTACAATTATCTATGGTATCATCTGCAACCGCACCTATCTCAACAAGCAATACTCCAAATGGAGCATCTGGCTGTTCTACATTTCAGCCGTTGCCATGCTTGCACATTTCGTTGCAGCAGGCTACGTGTTCGATTACGTCTTTGCACACGTCGGTGCCGACCACATGGACCGCATACCGTCGCTGGCAAGGAACATCTTCAGTGCTCCGGGCTTCTTCATCCTCCTGTGTTTCTTCTTTGTGCCTAAACTCATCAAGGACACACTGAAGCTGAAACAAGAGCAGGAACTAACCATCTAAGTGTCTATGGGAAAGATCATTGTAAATCTCGACGTAGAGATGGCCAAGCGCAAAATGTCGCTTAGCGAACTGGCAGAACGGGTAGGCTTGACGTTAGCCAACCTCTCCATCCTCAAAACGGGCAAGGCTAAGGCCGTACGTTTCACCACCCTTGAGGCTATCTGCCGAATATTAGGTTGTCAGCCAGGTGACATTTTGGAATATAGAGACGAATAAAGATAGACACAAAAAAGGAGGATGTCTGAATGTTGACATCCTCCTTTTTATATAGCGTTTCTACAGAATTACATCATGCCGCCCATGCCGGGTGCGCCGCCCATCGGCATAGCAGGTTCCTTCTCAGGCTTGTCGCAGATGAGGCACTCAGTGGTCAGGAACATACCTGCAATCGAGGCAGCGTTCTCCAGAGCCACACGGGCAACCTTGGCGGGATCGATGACACCAGCCTCGCGCAGGTCCTCATAGACATCGGTACGGGCATTGTAACCGAAGTCGCCCTTGCCCTCGCGTACCTTCTGAACCACGACGGCACCCTCGCCACCGGCATTGGTGACAATCTGGCGCAGCGGCTCCTCGATGGCACGCTCAACGATGCGGATACCCGTCTGCTCGTCGGCATTGTCGCCCTTGACGTCCTTCAGGGCATCCAGAGCGCGGATGTAGGTGGTACCACCACCGGCAACCACACCTTCCTCAATAGCGGCACGGGTAGCGCAGAGGGCGTCGTCAACGCGGTCCTTCTTCTCCTTCATCTCCACCTCGCTGTTGGCACCCACGTAGAGCACAGCCACACCGCCAGCCAGCTTGGCCAGACGCTCCTGCAGCTTCTCCTTGTCGTAAGAACTGGTGGTAATCTCAATCTCCTTCTTAATCTGTGCGATGCGGTCCTTGATGAGCTGCTTGTCGCCAGCACCGTTGACGATGGTGGTGTTGTCCTTCGAGACTGTCACCTTGTCACACGTACCCAGCATGTCGAGCGTAGCCTGCTCCAGCTTCAGGCCCTTCTCCTCGCTGATGACGACGCCACCAGTCAGCGTGGCAATGTCCTCGAGCATGGCCTTACGACGGTCGCCGAAGCCAGGAGCTTTGACGGCACAGATCTTCAGACCGCCACGCAGACGGTTGACCACCAGCGTGGTCAGCGCCTCAGAGTCAACATCCTCGGCAATCACCAGCAAGGGGCGTCCGCTCTCGGCAGCAGGCTGCAGGATGGGCAGGAAGTCCTTGATGTTCGAGATCTTCTTGTCATAAATAAGGATATAGGGGTTCTCCATCACGCACTCCATCTTCTCAGAGTCGGTGATGAAGTAAGCTGACAGGTAACCGCGGTCGAACTGCATACCCTCGACGACGCCGATGTGGGTGTCGCGACTCTTCGACTCCTCGATGGTGATGACACCGTCCTTAGACACCTTGCGCATGGCCTCGGCCAGCAGTTCACCAATCTCCTTGTCGTTGTTGGCGCTGACGGTAGCCACCTGCTCAATCTTATCGTAGTTGTCGCCCACCTGCTCAGCGCTTTTGGCGATGAAGTCAGTAACGACCTTCACAGCCTTGTCGATACCACGCTTCAGGTCCATGGGGTTGGCACCAGCGGTGACGTTCTTCAGACCCTCGGCCACGATAGCCTGAGCCAGGATGGTAGCGGTGGTCGTACCGTCACCAGCGTCGTCACCCGTCTTCGAGGCAACGCTCTTGACGAGCTGGGCACCCGTATTCTCAAACTTGTCCTCCAGCTCGATTTCCTTGGCTACGGTCACACCGTCCTTGGTAATCTGCGGAGCACCAAACTTCTTTTCAATCACAACGTTACGTCCCTTCGGACCAAGCGTCACTTTAACTGCGTTAGCCAACTGGTCGACGCCCTGCTTCATTGCATCGCGGGCGTCAATGTTGAATTTAATATCCTTTGCCATAATACTTCAATTTTACAATTCTTCAATCTTCCAATTCTATTTCTCGATGACTGCCAGCACATCGCTCTGACGCATCATCAGATACTTCACGCCCTCGAACTCCAACTCCGTGCCGCTATACTTGCCGTAAAGCACTTCGTCGCCAGCCTTCAGGATCATTGCCTCGTCCTTGGTTCCCTGACCAACGGCCTTAATGGTTCCGTGCAGGGGTTTCTCCTTTGCGGTATCAGGAATGATGATACCACCGACTTTTTCTTCTGCCGGTGCTGGCACTACCAGCACACGGTCTGCTAATGGTTTGATGTTCATAATACTATGTTTTAAATAAATTGTTTATAATCTCCTTTTTTTCTTATGCCAAAATCGTGCCAAAACTGACAAGACTGACACTTTGGCACGGTTCTTGGCTTTCGCGATACTCCGAATGAAAGAATATTTGCGAAAATGATGATTCGATGAAAAATAATAGCCTAAAAACTTGTATATCAAAAAATATTAGTTTATTTTTGCAGACGGAAACTAAAATATTTGATTATGGCTAAAGAAGGAGACAAAAACAATGCACTGACACTCAAGACGTTGACGAAAAGCAGCGTATGGGATATTCAGGAGAACGACGTCCTACGTCTGTGGGAAGGTGCCGAGAAGGATGCTGAGGTGCGCGAGAATGTGCGTCACTTTATGGACATTCTGCGCAGCGCCTTTATGATTGAGGAAGTAAAGGACGATTCAAAGGTTGTCAAGGCTAAATACGAGAAACAGGGCTATAAAGTGGCACCGGTAAAGATTGACGAGAACACAAGAGTAACGTGGGCACTGAAAAAACGCCCCATCGTTCGTGTTACTGACTTAACCTACGAGAATATCCGCCACATCTCGGCTGCCAAGCTTGTCGAAGTACTCGACCGTAACTTCGGTGGGGGCTGGGACTCCCTGTCACAGAGTATCAAGGACATCATCGAAAGTGGGTTTGACATCTCGACCACCACTCTTCCCAAGGACCGACTCCACAAGAAGGGTGGTATGTACGAGAAAAAGATTGCTGATGGCTACGATGTGCTTGAAGTTGAAAAAGGTACATGGGTAGAGGCTATTTTCGCCAAGTTAAAGCCAGAGTCAGAGAAGCCGCGCATGAAATTTGCACAGTCCCGCGATGAAGATACTGAGGAGAACGAGGACGAGGATGTTGAGATTGAGGACACCTACAACAAGCCGGACGAGGATGATGTTGAGATTGGGGAACCCGATGACGACGAAATCAACGAGGACAACTATTCAACAATGATGGATCTCAGCGGCGATGATGATGACATTACAGCTGATAGTCTGGAAGACTATGCTGACGAGTAAACACCTGTAATTCCGTATATATACGCTGTACGGGCAAACCCATAACGTTGTAATAACTACCATTCAGGCCCGTACAGCCTATATATCCTATCCACTCCTGAATACCATAAGCCCCCGCCTTATCGTAGGGCTTATAGTTTATTATGTAGTAATCCAGTTCCTCATCTGTCAGCGACTTGAATGTCACATCGGTCCTGACGGAGAAATGCCTGGTCTGCTCACGGGTAGTCAGACAGACACCCGTCACTACTTGATGTGTCCTTCCGCTAAGCTTTAATAGCATGGTGCGGGCTTCGTCGGCATCAGCAGGCTTTCCCAATACCTCATCACCAACAATGACCACAGTATCGGCAGTAATAATCAGTTCATCGTCGGCCATCTGGACTTGATAGGCTACAGCTTTCTTGCGGGCAATATATTCTGCCGTCTCAAGAGCCGACAGCGAAGAAGGATAGCTCTCGTCAATATTGGGGAGCACTCTCACCTCAAAGTCAATCCCCAATCCCGCCAATAACTCACGACGGCGCGGCGAGTTGCTCGCCAAAACTATTCTCCAGTCACTTTTCACTTTTTCATCCTTTTGCTCTTTCACCATCCAAATGCTTTTTCGTTGCTCAGCCATTTCCCCTGAGCCCTCATCGTCTGCTCAATGACATCACGTCCACAGCCATATCCTCCCTTGTATGGACTGACATAGAGGCAGGCTTCCTTCACATCGCTACAGGCATCCTGCGGACATACGGGGCAGCCCACGCGACGCAGTATCTCAATGTCGGGCACATCGTCACCCATATACATCACCTCCTCATCATGCAATCCGTACTTTGTAAGCAAATCGTCGTAGGTTTTGATTTTCACCGCACAGCCCATATAGATATCCTCCACGCCTAACCGTTCGTATCGCATGCGAACGGACTCTGTGGTACCACCCGTCAGGATAACGATGCGCAGTCCCATCTTCACAGCCAACTGTATAGCATAACCATCCTTGATGTTCACCGTGCGAAGGGGTTCGCCCTGCGACGAGAGCGTGATGGTCTCTGCCGACAACACACCGTCAATATCAAAGATAATGGCCTTAATCTTCTGCAGTTCGTAGTTAATCATTACGGTATTTGTCTATATGTACATTCTCCCACTTCAGTTTATCCTCATTCTGGGGCTTGCGTTCGTCGGCCTTGTGACCAACCGCCAAGACACAGAGTACATTCAGGTTCTCTGGGATGTCGAGAATACCGCGAATAACAGTATCGGCTGACGTACCATCACTCAGTCCACGTCCGCGCATCTGAATCCAGCATGAGCCCAGGCCTAGGTCTTCTGCCTGATACTGCATCGAAATAGCTGCAATAGAGCCGTCCTCCACCCAGCAGTCATTCTGCGCTGGATCACCAAGTACCACAATGGCCAACGGCGCCCCTTTCAGGAACTGTGAGCCTAAATCCTTGGCATCTGCCAGCTTCTCGATGTCAGTTTTGTCATCAACTACGACAAATTGCCAAGCGCGTTGCCCCTTCGATGTGGGCGACATCAGCGCGGCACGCAGTATCAGTCGGACGTCTTCGGCATCTATCTCCTGATCAGTAAACTTACGGTGTGAGCGGCGCATCTGCGCCAGGTCTTTGAATGTTGTCATATCGATGTTTTTTACGTTTTCGGTGCAAAAGTACAAAAAAAAACTCAATTTTCAATTGTAAATTATCAACAATTTTGTAATTTTGCAGCATGAATGAGCCTGTGGTACAAATAGTCACGGAATCTCATGAGCTGCCTGAACTGGACAACCAGAATTTCTTCCACAGTCGGCAACTTTTCGAGATTACCCGACGTACGCCCCGTCAAAAGCCTTACATGGCTGTGGTGAGGACGCAGGATGGGCGGCTTATAGCTCATCTGTTGGCCATTGTACGTTACAGGGCGTCGCTGTTGCCACCTTATTTATATACGCATTGCCGCATTCTTGGTGAAGGCGTCTACAGTTATCCCCATGAGGACTATACCGAGAGTCAGCTTTTCGGGATGATGATTGAAGCCCTTCGCAACCGGTTAGGCAACCGTATCCTTTACATGGAGATTAGTAATCTGAGTCAGAAGATGTTCGCCTACCGTGAACTGAAACGGCTCAAGTTCTTTCCTGTCCACTGGATGAGTATTCATAACTCGCTGCACAGCCATACTCCCGAAGAGCGCATCACGCCTAAGTTGCAGAAACATATCGACAATGCATATGCCAAGGGGGTGATAACCAATGAGGTGAAAGACGAGGCTGACTTTACTGAGTTCTTCAAACTGTTGAAGCGCCACCACTGGCTGAAGCCCAAACGCTTCATCCCTGATGCCCAGTTCTTCCGTACCATAAAGGACGAAGGGCATGGACGACTCTACCTGACACGCTATCACAACCACGTCATTGGCTGCTCGGCAGTTGCCTACAGCCGCCAAAATGCCTACTTATGGTACATGGCTTTCCGCCGTAAATCATTTGCTATGTTCCATCCTGACGAACTGACCTTGTGGCATGCTATCAAAGACGCTCACCAACGGGGTTACCAGCATATATTCTTCCTCGATGTAGGACTGCCTTTTTCGCATAACCCCTACCGCGAATTTATCCTCCGTTTCGGTGGAAAACCAGTCAGTACCTACCGTTGGTTCCGCTCTTCCATCAGGTGGATAAATGCACTTCTATCGTGGATTTATCGCGACTAAACCCCCATTTTTTCCCAAAAAAACGTAAAAACCCTGCATAAATCTACTGATTGTGGATATTTTTTCGTACCTTTGCAAAGTATAAATATTCAAAAGATGGCACAGAAGAAGATATTATTCATCAATCAGGAGATTACTCCCTACGTACCCGAAACTGAAATGTCAATCATGGGAAAGGCACTTCCTCAGGCTATGCAGGAGAAAGGTCATGAGATACGCACGTTCATGCCCAAATGGGGTAACATCAACGAGCGTCGCGGCCAACTGCATGAGGTTATCAGGCTATCGGGAATGAATCTTATCATCAACGACACCGACCACCCTCTCATCATCAAGGTTGCTTCCATCCAGCAGGCTCGTGTACAGGTGTACTTCATCGACAATGATGACTATTTCTCGAGACGGCAGATGGAGAAAGACGAAATGGGCAATGACTATCCCGACAACGGTGAACGCGCCATCTTTTTCGCCCGTGGTGTTCTGGAAACTGTGAAGAAGTTGCGCTGGGTGCCCGATATTATCCACTGTCAGGGATGGATGAGTGCCGTTGTGCCGCTCTATATCAAGACTGCCTATCATGATGAACCCTCGTTTGCCAACACCAAGGTGGTTACCTCGCTGTTTGCCAAGACCCTCAAGAACGATTTGGGGAATAACTTCAAGCAGTGCGTGGAGTTCCGTGACGCCAAGGCCGAGCTGCTGGCAGACTACAACGATAACTTCAATTTCGAGGAGATGGGTAAGCTGGCTATCGACTACTCCGATGGTATTGTTCTGGCTTCGGCTGATGTCAACCAGAACTTAGTAAACCATGCTCAGGAGAAAAATACACCTTTGTTAGGCTATCAGGAAGACTTTGCCGAAGCCTACGAGGAATTCTACAAACAAATTTGTCCAGAAGAGGAATAGATTAACAGAGACAATGAAAAAACATACTTTGCTGACAGGGATTACCATTACAGTAATGGCGTTCTCTGCATGTAATGATGAAACCCTTGACATAGGAAGCACCCTAACTACACAGGATGACAAGTTAGCTATCAGTTCGGCTGACTATACCGTTAACACCCGCACCATCATGGCCGACTCCATTCTGGTGAGAACCAGCTATTGCTATTTAGGCAACCTGAAAGACACCGAGACAGGTACCTACGTCAGGAGTTCTTTTATGACGCAGATGAATCTTTTGGAATCATTCAGCTTTCCCGAAGAGAGTACGATTGCCAACCATGATGATAACGGCAAGGCCTGTGTAGACTCCTGCCTGCTGCAGTTCATCCTGTCCAACCCCTCATCTGTCAACGACACATTGGCGGCCATGAAGGTTACTGTCAGAGAATTAAACCGACCCATGGAGGAAAACCGGCTTTATTACTCGAACTTCGATCCGGTTGCCGAAGGATTCATTCGTGAGGACGGACTCAACGAGAGCGTCATGTTCACTTACTACGACCTCACCGAGGACCTGGAATCCAGCGAGGAGATGCACTTTCTCGACTTCCGGCTGAACAACCCCTATACTGACAAGCAAGGTGTGACCTACAAGAACTACGGTACCTACATCATGCGCCAGTACTACGAACATCCAGAGTTTTTCAAGAACTCATATACATTCATCCATAACGTCTGCCCAGGTTTCTACATCTCTATATCCGATGGTGAGGGTGTCTACGCCGAAGTGCGCTATTCCGGCTTAGACCTTTTCATCCACAAAATGGTTAACGACAGTATCGAGTCTGACACTAAGACATTGGCAGGAACCAACGAAATACTCCAGACGACAACCATCACCAACGACAAAGTCAGGCTTCAGCAGTTGGCTGACGACAACACCTGTACCTACCTCAAGGCACCTGCCGGACTGTTCACTGAAGTGACACTACCTGTTGATGATATCTTCAACAATCATCAGGAAGACTCCATCATGACAGCATCCATCAACTTCCAACGAATAAACAACCTGCAGTACGATAAGGAGCAGCAGATCCCCACCTACCTATTGATGGTGCCCAAGGACAGCCTATACACCTTCTTCGAGAAGAGCCGTACGCCTGACAACTTGACAAGTTTCTACACAGGCTATATGAGTGGTAAGAACTACTATTCGTTCTCCAACATCTCGAGTCTGGTTACGAAAATGCACAACCAGAAAAATGCCGGATTATTAAAAGAAGCCAACTGGCTTGAGAAGAATCCTAACTGGAACAAAGTCGTGCTGGTTCCTATTAAGATTAACTCCACCACCACATCGTCAAATAGCTCGATGGTGACAGGCTATGAAAATATGCTTACCATTGCAAGTACACGCTTGGTAGGAGGCAGTCAGAATCCATATTCTGCCCCATACATCAATATCGTTTACGGAAAATTCAATCAGTAAGTCATAACATGGCCGACGGTTATCTGGAGAAACGCCAGCAGGACTATGAAGCCCGCAAAGAGGCTTGGCTAAGGAAAAAGGCGCATCTGCCCAAACAGCAGAAGCGCCTTGTTTCAAAGCCCGATGATGAGTCGTTATGAGATAATCTTATAACGGGCAAATTTCAGCAACAACTGCTTCGTTCCTGTATTCTTGAACTCCACGGTGGCCTTTCGATTTTCACCGTTACCCTCCAGCTTGATAACACGCCCCACACCGAAACGCTGGTGCTCGATGACGCTGCCTTCATGAAGTCCGTCATCACTGCCAGCAGGTACAGGTGTTGTGGGAACTGACTGTGGCACAGGTTTGAACCGTCCTCCACTTGCTGCTTGCAATACACGTTTGAAGTTACTTGAGAAGGGATCTACCGCCAGCTCCGGTTTGCGCGGAGCAACCATCCGAGGCATTGGGTCAGCCTTGAACTGCGTAGCCACAGGACGTGGATTCTGCATCCAGTCGCCACCACGGCTCGTTGTCTGTCGATAGCCTCGAGTATAGGAATTCTCTTCCCCACCTTTCTCTGACATCACCCGAATCAGCTGCGGGTCAAAGTCCTTGATAAAGCGCGAGGGCGTGTCATACTCCATCCGTCCATAGCGGAAACGGTTTTGGGCACAGGTCATGATACAATGCCGCTCAGCACGGGTAATGGCCACGTAGAGCAGTCGGCGCTCCTCCTCCAGTTCACGCATGGAGTTGGTGCACATAGGACTCGGGAAGATATTCTCTTCCAGTCCCACCACAAAGACCGTCGGGAACTCCAATCCCTTGGCTGAGTGGATGGTCATCAGTGTCACCTTATCATTATCGTCACCATTGTCGCTGTCAAGGTCGGTCAGTAGCGCCACCTCCTGCAGGAAGTCAGGCAGATAGACTTGGTCGCCCATATCCTCCTCACGACGGCTCTCCACAAAGTCCTGTATACCGCTAAGAAACTCTTCCAAGTTCTCCTGACGCGAGATATCTTCAGGATTACGTCCGCCGTAGATGTCGGCACTAATACCGCTCGACATGATGATATCATGTCCCAATACATAGGCATCCTCCGTCTGCAAACGGTCGCGCCATCCCTGCACCAGTTCGCGGAACTTCTCTATCTTCGTCATCGTGCCCTTGCTCACATCCAACGGAAAAAGCATGGGCTCTGATATCACTTTCCACAGGCTGACGCCATAGTCTGTGGCTGCACGAATAATCTTTTCTATCGTCGTACCGCCAATACCACGCGTAGGATAGTTAATAATGCGCTTGAAGGCTTCCTCGTCATCAGGATTGGATACTAGTCGGAAGTAGGCAATCACGTCCTTTATCTCCTTGCGCTGGTAGAAAGACAGTCCGCCATATATCCTGTAGGGAATATTATCCTTGCGCATCTGTTCCTCAAACGAGCGGCTCTGCGAGTTCGTACGGTACAAGATGGCAAAGTCACTCCATTCGCACCCATCCTCCCGCCGTATGCGCTTGATATCCTGACACACGATGATTGCCTCCTCGCGGTCGCTGTAGGCAGGCTTTAGCGTCAGCCGCTCACCCACATCATTCTTGCTGTACACGTCCTTCGGTATCTGACGTTCATTCTTCTTGATAAGTGAATTGGCCGCCTGCACAATCAGTTGTGTTGAGCGGTAGTTCTGCTCCAGCTTGAACAGCCTCACATTGTCATATTCTTTTTGGAAGTTCAGGATATTGTCAATGTTCGCCCCACGGAAACTATAGATGCTCTGTGCATCATCACCGACAACACATACCCGCTGGCGTTCCCTCGTCAGTTGCAGCACTATGGCCTGCTGGGCAAAGTTCGTGTCCTGATACTCATCGACCAAGACAAACTCAAAACGCTCGGTATACTTCCGTCGGATTTCCTCATGCTGTTGTAACAACACATAGGTATACACCAACAGGTCGTCAAAATCCATTGCATTAGCCTGACGGCAACGCTCGGCATACCTTATATATATATTAGAGATTTGTGAACGCTTGCTTTGGGCATCGTCCCTTGCCCAAGCCGTCTGGCCATATTGTCTTGCCAATATCAGATGGTTCTTAGCCATTGAGATGCGGTCAGCCACACTGTTAGTTTTATACACCTTGTCATCCAACGCCATCTCTTTGATGATGGTCTTGACAAGTGAACGGGCATCCGACTGGTCATAGATGGTGAAGTTGGCACTAAAACCAATTTTCTCAGCCTCAGCCCTGAGTATCCGTGAGAAGACAGAGTGGAACGTCCCCATCTGGAGATACCGTGCCCGTTCCTCACCCACCAGACGGCCTATACGCTCCTTCATTTCACGTGCCGCCTTATTGGTAAATGTCAAAGCCAGAATATTCCAAGGATTCAGCCCCTGCTCCAGCAGATAGGCAATCTTATAAGTCAGCACCCGAGTCTTACCCGAACCCGCTCCTGCAATCACCAACGATGGACCATCACAAAACAGCACAGCCTCACGCTGACTATCATTCAACTCAGAGAGTATTATCACTTCATTTGTCATGATGGGTGCAAAGGTACAAAAAAATCCCCAAAACAACAACGTTTCGGGGATTTTTATAAACTATTACTTACCCTATAGGAAAGGCTTCAGCTACCCGGCACCTACAGCCCCGCTACCTACTACCTACAGGCCTGCTACCTACTACCTACAGGGGCGGTACCTGACCAACTTCTTCAGCCGCTTGTACTCGCGCTTGGTGAGGCGCATGAAGGAGCCGTGCTGGGGGGCGGCGACTCCCTGAATGTCGACAGGGTTGCGGAAGTTGCGCAGGTGGGCATCGGCCTCGCAGATGCGGTAGTGCTTGGGACGGTCACTATACTGGATGTAGGCCACGCGCCAGGTGCTGTCGCCGATGAGCTGGAAAGCGGAACTGCCTTCACACTTCTTCTTGCCCTCAAAAGATACGTAGTCGTCCTCGACGGGTTCGCCCCAGCCGCTGGTCAGGTGACGCGAGGTGGCGGTATAGATGCCGGGCTTGCCGCCCTCCTTCTTGATGAGCATGTGGTAGAGGCCGTCGGAGGGCAGGTAGTTGATGTCGGCATCGATGGTGGCATAGCCCCAGTCGAAGAGCAGGCGGGGCTGTGTCAGGCGGGTGAACGAGCGGTCAGCATAACTGTAGTACATACGGTCGTACTGTTCCTCGGCACGGTTCCACATGGAATAGTAGATCATGTAGCCACCGCGGCTGCCGTCGGGCCACACGTAGTCGGCATCCCAGAAAATCTGCGGCGCCCAGACGCGATTGATGGTCGACCAGTCGCGATAGACACTGGGGGACTCAGGGTCGCTGAAGATGGACGTGCCACGACGAAAGTCGAAGGTGACGCTGGTCCAATGGAGCAGGTCGTCGCTGCGCAGGAGGTCGATGCCGTAGTTGTCCCAGTCGTTCTGCTTGCCCAGGGCCTTGGTCATCGCGTTGTTCATGTCGGTGGTCACCATGAGGTAGCCCTTGCCGTCGGCAGCCCGACAGATATAGGCATCGCGCTGACCGCCCTCGATGCGGGCATGTTCCTTGGGGTCCATGACGGGCTCGCCGCTGAGGATTTCTTCATAGTGATAGCCGTCGCGACTGATGGCGTAGGCCGTCCACTGTCCGCGGTCGCTCATGTGGCAGTAAAGGTAGCCGTAGTCCTTGGTCTTGGCCTCAGTCTGCACGGCAAACAGCAAGGAGGCAACGGCAGTAAGCAGTATCTTGTGTGTCATATCAGTTTCCGTCGGGTTTGATGATTTCTACGTTTCGTGCGGGTGCCCACTTGAAGGTACGCCAGTCGTCGGGCTGGGCGGGGTCGAAGTCCTGCCACTCAGGACGCAGGTACTTGGCAAGCGGCAGGTCCAGCTGCTTCATGCCCATGACCACGCACTTGGCCACCTCGTAGGCTCCGTAGGGATTGAAGTGGGTATTGTCGGCCAGCTCCTTCTCCTGACCGGGAAAACTGTTGGCGGGATAGTGAACCAGGGCGCGCTTGGAGTCCTCGAAGCCCAGCGTCTCGAAGAAGGTCTTGGTCATCGCGTTCAGGTCGATGACGGGCACCTTCTCCCGCTCAGCTACGCTCCACATGGCGGCGGGGAACTCGCCGTGGGTGTTGAGGAGGGTCTTCTTGTCGCTGTCGAATGCACGGCGCTGGGTGGGTGTGCAGAACACGATGTCGGCACCCTTGGCACGTACCTGGTCGACGAATATCTTCAGGTTATAGACGTAGTGGTACCACGCGCCGTCGCCGGGCCGCTTCTCCTTCTCGTCGTTATGGCCGAACTCCGCTATCAGCAGGTCGCCCGGCTTCAGCGTGGTCAGGATCTTGTCCAAGCGACCGCCGCCGATGAAGGTGCGGGCCGTCAGTCCGCTCTCAGCATGATTGGAGATAGCCACCTCGGGGCCGAACCAGCGGGTAATCATCTGTCCCCACGAGGCCCAAGGCTCGTCGTTCTGGTCGACGACGGTGGAATTGCCGCAGAGATAGATGGTAGGCACCTGGTCGTCGCGCTCGATGTGAACGGACTTGACGGCAGGGGCATCGCCATTGAACTCCAGCGTCAGCTTGTCGTCCCAAGCCAGGTAACCGCGCTCACGGTCCTTGATACGTACAAGCGTCTTGTCGTCGATGCGCGGCGAACGCTTGTTGACCTGGAACTCAAAGGTGAGGAACTGTCCTTTCTTCGTGGCCACGTTGTGGACCATGAGGCGACGGCCTTCGGCACGTACGGTCGTCTCGGCAGCCCGTTTCTTGGAGCCGATGACCACGCGGACACGGTAGTTGCCGTCGTCGACCTTCACCGAAAAGTAGAAAGGTTCAGCGGGTTTCTTCACATCAGGAGCTGGCAGCAGGTCGTAGCCATAGCCCGTCGCGTCGGAATACACCGGTAGGGGTGTCTTGGCATCAAAGCTGAAGTCCTGGGCAATAGCCGCCATCGGCATCAGCAGTGCCGTCATTAGTAGTAGTTTGTTTTTAGTCATAGTTTGCTGAATGGGTTTGTTGCTATTTACGTAGGGCGAGGTTATAATTGTAATACTCCTTATTGCCCGTTATCTCCTTGATGACCCGGATGAAGGGCGGGAAGTTGACATCCTCGGCATCGGCAATGCCCTTCGTCTCGAGGATGACAAGTCCGTCGAGGGCACCATGATAGGTGTCGAGCTCGAAATACTGTCCCTTCCAGATAAAGCTCTGACGCAGCTTGCTGATGGACTGGCGATAGGGGTCGGCCTGCTGCAGCAGCGACTCGTAGAGGGCATTCTCCACCTGACGCTCGGTCTCAATCTGCTCACCCGGGGCAGTACGCTTCTTGGTGTTATGGACGTTGACCACCTTACCGCTGCTCCACGAGCGGCGACGCAGGCGGACCTCGGTACCGGGTTCGCTGACAAGGTAGGTCTGCAGGATGTCGCTGTCGATGGTCTCAGGCAGCGGGCCTGTCAGCTCGACGATGTACTTACGTTCCTCCATCACCCGCTGCGGCAGTCCGAGGACGTTGGAAATCTCGCGCATGACGCGCTGCATCTTCCGCTCGAAGTCATCGTGGTTGTTGATGACCCGGAGGTGGGGATGTCCTGACCACGCCTTGATGACCTTCTTATCCAGTTCACGGGCTATGCGCAGTCCTTCCTCGTCGGCTTTCTCATAGCGGGTGGAGTTGGTGGCGGTGGTGTAATACTGCTCAGCACCATCGGCGGCAGAGACGAGGTGGAGCACGGCGTCATAACGCTCACGCAGGCTACCGGGGTCGACACCGGCATCGCGGGTAATGCTCTCCCACTCCTCGGGCTTCATATAGGCCGAAATATCCATCGTACCACGATCGCAGACGATGAGCACGGGCTTCGTACACACCTCAGCCATACGCTGGAAGTGGTCCTCGAAAGCCAACTGGGTCTCCAGGATGGCCCGCTCGCCCTCGAAGTAGAGCTGACGGTTAGGAGTCAGGTAGTTCCAACCACCAAGACTATAGAGCGTAGGCACTTCAGGGACGCAGAAGACCTTGAAGCCCAGACTGTTGAAATGCTCGATGACACGCACCAAGGCCGTTGTCTTGCCGGCACAGGGGCCTCCGGTCAATACGATTCGCTTAATATCAGGCATATTTGTTCAGACACTAAAAAATGATTGTTTCAAGATAAAGGACCAGAAGTCCGAGCATGAATCCCAAAGCGACCTTGAGCGTCAGGTTGCGCAGGTACCAGCCCAACTTCATGTGCTCCATCTTCATCAAGGCCAGACCGCTGACAGAACCGACACTGAGCAGACAACCACCAACGGCGGTTGAGAATGCAATGACCTTCCAGTAGGCATCATTCTGCTCATAAAGCGGGAAGAGCGAAATGTCGGTAATGGCAATGGTAAAGGTGTCGACAATAGCGCTGAGCACACCGCTGAGTACACCGACAATCCATATACTGTGGAAGGTCTCGTCGATCCAGGATGCTATGTCACCCATCACACCCGTCTCTGTCATCACACCCATGCCGAGCATGATGCCCATCACAAAGAGCATCTGCTGGATAGTGCCATACTGGATAGCCCGGGGAACACGGCGCTGCGCCATCTGGTCGGCATCATTCAGCTTGCGGTTGAAGGCCTCGTTGACCACCCACAACACAGAGAGCACACAGAGGGCGCCTAAGAAGGGATACAGTTTGGTGATATTGTGGAACGTGGGAATGAACCACAGGCCGCCAATACCCACGATGAGCATGACGAAGCGCTGCCAACGGTTGAGGTTGGTATCGTCACCGCGATAAGGGGGAGCCCCCCACTCCGTATCAAGACGGGCGGGCAACTGGCGATTGATAAGAATAGTAGGAACCACCCAAGCAATGAGTGCGGGAACCACCAGATACTTGGAGAAG
>Ga0310786_10005399_pt1 | contig 17374 bp, 9 predicted proteins | sample AusTroGonzalo_MG_FD_203881 | JGI IMG/M metagenome (GOLD analysis project Ga0310786, IMG submission 203881) | Bovine rumen microbial communities from tropical cattle in Woodstock, Queensland, Australia - Gonzalo_03 (v2) (version 2) | ecosystem: Host-associated > Mammals > Digestive system >... | reverse complement strand
CCAACTATAACGGTTTGTTCTCGTTGCAAATCGGCAACGGCACAAACAAAAGCGGCGACTGGAACGCCATTAACTGGAAAAACGCCCGCGTGACTACGGCGGTCTCCCTCAACGGCACGCAGCTTGCTACCCTGGAGATGCCGCTCACGGCGGTGCCCTATGCGCTATATGCAGACAGTGTGGACCTGAACGTGATTGCCCACTTTCTGGAGACGTACCAAATTCCCACCGAGGCAGAACAGAACGTGCAAAGCGACTGGGCGGAGACGGATGCCACTTCCGACACATACATCCAGCACAAGCCGAACATTAGCGACAGCATCGACACCAAGCTGGAGAATTACACCACCACGGCCGAAATACAAGCCACTTATGCCACCAAGGAGAAAGTGAAAGCCGACAGCAGTGTGGTGTTCGATACTCTGCATACTTACTATGCGACCAAAGCAAAGGTGAAAGCCGACAGTAATGTGGTGTTCGATACTTTGCATACTTACTATGCGACCAAAGCGAAGGTGAAAGCCGACAGTAATGTGGTGTTCGATACTTTGCATACTTACTATGCGACCAAAGCGAAGGTGAAAGCCGACAGCAATGTGGTGTTCGACACATTGCATACTTACTATGCGACCAAAGCGAAGGTGAAAGCCGACAGCAATGTGGTGTTCGATACTCTGCATACTTACTATGCGACCAAGGCGAATGTCAGCGATGGGTTGAACGGCATCCGTAGCGATATCACTAATGCCAAATATGTCAGCAACAAATCCTGTGACAGTCTCGACTTCTGCGGCCTTATCGCAGTAGTGAACAACTTGGCAACAGATATGAGAGGGTTCCAACATGATGTTAATAACCTGAAAGATTCCATCAACGACCTCAATGCGAAGATCGATGCTCTTGAAAATACGATAAGAATATTGGCAGGATACCAAAAAGTGCTTGACCTTTCGACAGTTACGAGTGACACGACAATCTACAACGGACAAACCGTGACCGGCACGCTTAACGGAAGACATAAAATCTCCATCCTCCACGGCGCCATAGTGACGCTGAATGGCGTGAATATTGGTGATGGCGACTCGGGTACTGAAAATTCTGCTGCCGGTGCCGGCCTCACTTGCTTAGGTGATGCCACCATCATCCTGAAGGACGGAACGACCAATATCGTGAGGGGACTTAATCAAAATTATCCTGGTGTATTTGTTCCTGTAGGAAGCACTTTAACCATCCAGGGCGAAACCCAAGGTAATGGTAAGCTTATAGCAAGCAGTAACGGTTATGGCGCAGGCATTGGTGGCGGCCATTCAATCTCCTGCGGCAACATCATCATCAAGAGCGGCACGATTGAGGCCACGGGCGGTGAAAATGCTGCCGGCATCGGCGGCGGCAAAGGCACTGAACAGTCTCATCCTGACACTTGCGGTAACATCACCATCATCGGCGGCACGGTTACGGCAATTGGCGGTGAAAATGCTGCCGGCATCGGCAGCGGTCAAGGCCCTGCCTTCTGCGGCAAGATCACCATCAGCGGCGGCGAAGTTAAGGCCACGGGCGGTGATTTTGCTGCCGGCATCGGCAGCGGCTATGGAGCCACTTGTGGTATCATCACCATCAGCGGCGGCACGGTAACGGCCACGGGCGGTACTGGTACTATAAGTGCATCATCCTCGGCCTATGCTGGTGGTGCCGGCATCGGCAGCGGCGTCGGCGCCGATAATGGTGGCTCTTGTACTGATATCACCATCAGCGGCGGCGATGTAACGGCCACGGGCGGTACTGGTGCTGCCGGCATCGGCGGCGGCAGCGGCAGCGCCGCTGCTTATCCCTCCTCTTGCGGTAAAATCACCATTCAGAACACCGTGAATCATGTGAAGGCTACAAAGGGTACAAATGCTACCAACAGCATCGGCGCGGGCATTTACTGCTCTTGCAAGACGGTAACTATCGGCGGCACGGTGTATTGGGATGAGACGACATCTGGCTCAGGAACTTATGAGTATAAGAACGGCGGCAACACCTATCTTACCCCAGACACGCTCATCTACCCGCCACAGCCGCAGCCGTAAAAATCAATATCATTCTCCCGTAATGCTCTGAATAGATAAAGTAGAGACGGTGTGCACACCGTCTCTACGTGTTTTTAGGGGAATCAAAAAAGTGTATCTTTGCAGCGAAGATGGCAAGGCGTAGGTTAGGCATTGCTTCGGTGATGTAAGGGCATTGTCTGGACATATATCGAAGCATCACCGAACCATTGCCGAAGCTACACCTAGGCTATGGTATGCGAAGAGTTTGCCGACGACATGAAGGGCTGGGCCGTGGTAAGGGTGGTGAAAAACCGCTGTTCTCCCCAGACCATCGTCACCCGCTGCACCCTTTACCAACAATACACCACCGAGGAAGCCCTGCAAGCCGCCGCCAAAAGCTACGGCGGAATCACCGAAACGCCGTACCTCATGCCGACATAGTTATATGCTCAATTCTGCGAAATGTAAAAATTATTTTTAACAATTATTTGTTAAAATAATTTATGTTTACTTTTTTAAATCACTGGCTTCCAGTAAAATAAAAATTATTCAAAAACTGGTTTTCGGTATTGTTTTTGTTGTATCTTTGCAGCACCGATTTCAGGAACGGGCAACCCCTAAGCTCCTAAGCCCATAAACCATAAACCTTAAACCATAAACCATAAACCTTAAACCGAATAAACCTTAAACCAAAATAACATGGAACTGAAAGACCCTATTGAAGAAGCTCGCCGGTATGTGACGAATGCCAAGGAAGTGATAAAGAAAGCCAACTATGACCCGGAATTGAAAATATACATGGACAGCAAGTATGTCAAGATGGCGGGTGACACGCTTTGGAAAGGATGCCTTATTGCGCTAGATGCGGCATTGGGTATTCGCAAAGGCAAAGGCCGCCCTTCCATTGAAAAGTATAAAGCCGCAGCAGGCGACCGCGACCGCAAGTTGCTCGCATCCATCGTGGCGGGTTATGAAACAATGCATTTGTATATGGGGTACGATGGAACACGAAACAAAGATGTCTGCAATGCTGGCTTTGTGAAAGCCAACGACATCATAAACCGTTGTGCGAAGCTTTGCCCGGAGCCGGTGTATGCGTGATGTCGTATCTTTGCAGCACCGATTTCAAGCAACCCCTAAGCCCCTAAGCTCCTAAGCCCTTAAACCTTAAACCTTAAACCATAAACCTTAAACCAAATAATCACCTCTTTGTCAACTATTTCCACCTTTATACCAAACTTATTTTTTGTGAATGGTTTAGAAAAAAATGATATCTTTGCACTTTACAAATATAAAAGGTGATTTTAGGACAGAGTGTTTTCAAATTTGCTGATAATCAAGCGATTACCCATTCCCGTGGTTGCTTGGCAAAGAATCGTCGCCCCTTTGTTTTGGCTTCTCTTTTATGTTTTTTACCCGATGGCTATCGGCCGGGTAGCTTTTGTGTTATGAATTAAAAAACTATACCTATATGAAAAATCTTTTTATTGTAATTTTGTTGTTATGCGGAATGTCTGCGGCTACTTTGAACGCGCAGCCGCAGACCGTGCGCACCACCTCCTCGGCAGGTGCCACTTCCGAAAATGGACGTCTTGCCGTGGTCATCGGACAGCCGTTCTTCACCCAGTTTACCACCCCCGTCGGAGATTACGATTTCTCCCTTGGCGTGGCACAAGCGCAGTGGACGCGCGACACCGTGTATGACGTGATTACCTACAACACGCCCTACACCGAGAACGGGTTCAACCTTCCGGCGCAGACCGAGACGCACAAGGACAGCGTATATCTGGTCAACGGCGGCATCTATAACTACGACCTCCTGCGGACGCTCTACCTGATTGTCTGCCCGCACCATATCGGCGACCAGGCAAACATCTCTTATGACGTGTTGGCCGTTTCGGGTCACTGCTGGACCAAGCAGAACCTGCGCACCCCCAAGGAGGGCGCGATGACCTACACCAGCGTGCAGTACCCCACGGTTCCCGGGGAGTACGGTCTGCTCTACACCTGGAACACCACTTTGGCCGGCACCGCTCCTGATGCCGACGGCTATGTGCAGGGCATCTGTCCCGCCCAGAACTGGCACCTCCCCGACGCAACGGAGATCAGTGACCTGATGGGCAACCCTGCCGAGTCGCTTCGCAGCTTGACGGGCTGGGTGATCCCTGAAGTCAGCACCAACACCACCGACTTCACGGCCTATCCTGCCGGTTTATACAACCCATTGGCCTCCCGCTTCGAGGGCCTGGGCACGCAGACCGACTGGTGGACCGCCATCAGCATGAGCGAAAACAATGCATGGCCCACCTCGCTGCACTTGCCCTACTATTGTGACACCCCTCAACTGATTCAGCGCAACCCCAACGACGCGGTGAGCGTGCGTTGCGTGATGAAAAACGAATGGCCGAAATAGTTAGCAGTTAGCAGTTAGTAGTTAGCAGTTGGGGGGGTGTTCGCGATAACCCCCAATATTATTAAACTACTTCCTTAAGCAGTCCCGAAGGGACAAGTGCTCGTAAGAGCTCAATAACCCCACATAAGCGACGAAGGAGCGCAATGTGGGGCCAACAATGACAAATAATAAAACCATACCAATATGAAAAAAATCTTACTTCTTGTAGCAATCATGCTCTGCTGTGCGACAGCAATCTTCGCGCAAAACAACAAAATCAGTTACCAAGCCGTGGTGCGCGACACTGCAAACCGTTTGGTGGCCAACAAGACCGTCACCGTGACGGTGAACATCTTCAACGGCGATGCCCAGACAGCCGCCTACTCGGAGACGCACACGAATGTGCAGACCAACTACAACGGTCTGTTCTCGTTGCAGATGGGCAACGGCACGAACCAAAGTGGCGACTGGAACGCCATTCAATGGAAAAACGCCCGCGTGACCACAGCGGTGTCGCTCGACGGCACGGAGCTTGCCACCTTGAATATGCCGCTCACGGCGGTGCCCTACGCGCTGTATGCCGACTATGCTGAACAGATCAACCCGGATGCTGAGGTGGTCACTAACATCACCAACCGCATGAACACCATCAGCGACAGTGTGAAGACGAACTTCGACAACATTGCGGGCAACACCAGCAAACTGAATGCCTTGCAGAACCGTGTGAATGTCTTCAATACGCATGTGTGCGACACTGTGATGAACTGCGACGGCATTAAGACGATGCGTGACAGCATCCAAACGAATGCCGCTGCCATAGCCGATTTGCAGAGTGCCGATGCAGCCATCACCAACCGCATGAACACCATCAGCGACAGTGTGAAGACGAACTTCGACAACATTGCGGGCAACACCAGCAAACTGAATGCCTTGCAGAACCGTGTGAATGTCTTCAATACGCATGTGTGCGACACTGTGATGAACTGCGACGGCATTAAGACGATGCGCGACAGCATCCAAACGAATGCCGCTGCCATAACCGCTTTGCAGAGTGCCGATGCAGCCATCACCAACCGCATGAACACCATCAGCGACAGTGTGAAGACGAATTTCAACAACATTGCGGGCAACACCAGCAAACTAAATGCCTTGCAAAACCGTGTGAACACTTTCAACACGAACATTTGCGACACCTTGATGAACTGTGAAAAGATCGTCAAAATGCGCGACAGTATCCAAACGAACGCCGCTGCCATAGCTTTAATTGGAACCGATTTGGCCACAAAAGCCAATGCCAGTGAGGTATATAAAAAGGCAGAGACATACACCCGGACACAAGTGGATTCCGCGATTAACGCCCGTATCAACGCCCTCCTCAGTGACATGCCGACAATGGGACAAGAAACATTCGTCGTTGCTACTGACGGACAAACTGTTTTCCAGCTTGCCAATGCACCTAAATCCGACTACATTTACCGGATGTACATCAACGGTGTGATGGTGGGAGGAAGCAACACGCAAGTGCTTACGATATCCAGTACCGCTACTAAGACGATGCAATACGATGCCAGCAAGAACGGCAACAAGACGTTGAAAGCCAACGACAAGGTGACCATTGTCTATTGGTACTAAGCCGTACCCGGCAATTCCTTTTTTCTATCGAAACGAATACAGAATACAATGAAAAAGATAATGAAAAAGATATTGTATTTAGTGTTGATTGCGGTGATGGCGGTAGTTGCGGAATCGGTAAAAGCGACTCCTTTGTCTGGTAGCGGAACGGAGACGGACCCATACATCATTGCCACCACTGCTGACTGGACAGAGTTCTGTGACAACCACGCCACCTACAAAAACAGCTACATCAAGATGGCTAACTTCGTTACCGCCGCAACCAACAAGTATTTCAACGATACCTTCAGCGGCACCTTCGATGGTGACGGCTATACGCTCACCGTCAACATTTCCGGAGAACGGGTGGCTCCCTTCATGCAGGTGAGTAACGGCACCATCAAAAACCTTAGGGTGGCCGGCAGCATCACAGGCAGTGGGCACCACACGTCGGGGCTTGTCAGTATGTGCACCAATGGTACCACCTGTACCATCCAGAATTGCATTGTCTCGGCCACCATCACCAACACTGAAAACCTCGGCGGTTTCATAGGTCATGGGACTGCGGCCACCACCATCAACATGACCGACTGCGTGTTTAACGGAACCCTTAACTATAGTGGGGCCAGTAATGGTACAAACAAAAACAATAACAATAACACCTTCTCGAAGAAGGTGGGCGGATTTGTCAGTTGGGAGGGTAACGGTACTACAATCTTCAACCTGAGCCGGTGCCTTTTTGACGGTACAATTAACTGCACAGCTGGTTTCACGCCCTTCATCGTCAAGTACTCTGGTTGTGATGTCACGGGCTGCGATGCTGCTAGCTGTCTCTACACCGTGGCACAGTCGTCGGGCTTTCCAGCTGAATATACTATCTTCGACGGCACGAGTGCTATAGGGCAGACGGCTAATCAGATTGTCACCACCATGAATAACGCTGGCGGCAACGGTTGGCGCGTCTTCAAAGGCAAAGCGGAACCCACCACGCGGCCCTGTACCTTGGGCAATATCCCTGACGGCTGGACCGTCACAGCTAATGGAGACACCATAACCGTAACCAACGGTACCGCCATCATCTCAGCAGGCGCCACCGTGGTGCTCACCCCGCCGAACCCCGCCTTCGTGAAGAGCGTGACGCTGGTGAATGAGGGTCTGCTCAATGGCCAGTTCAGCGTCAGCAGCACGAAGAAGGTGCAGTTCTCGCAGGGTAACCTGCAGTGGAGCGGCAACAACGGCTGGCGTTTCGCTGAGAACCAGTGGACCTATATCGGCAACAATGCCAATAACACCACCCCAACAGCCTCTGACAACAATTATATGGACCTCTTCTGCTGGGGCGCCACAGGACTGAACGGTGTTGTGCCCAATACCAGTACCACATATCTCACTGGTTCTGATGAACTCAGCGGCAATAACGACTGGGGTGCTAATGTTATCACCAACGGTGCCAACAAGGCCAACTACGGCTGGCGCACGCTGAGTGGCGACGAGTGGAATTACCTGCTCACTACCCGCACCACCGGCGGCACCGTAGGTGCTACCTCTCAGGCCCGCTACACCATGGCTACCATCAATACCGACAGCACGGGCGTTAATGGTACGATTCTGTTCCCTGACGGCGTTGACTTCGCAACTTCGGAGTTCACCACCTTGGGTAATGTCAATAACCACAGTAAATACACCACCAAGTGTACCTCTGCCCAGTGGACAGCCCTTGCTGCCAAGGGCTGTGTATTCCTGCCGGCTGCCGGTTGTCGGGCTCCCAATTACGTCTATCCCAATGAAACGGGCATCTACTGTTCGAGTTCGCCAGACCCGTCAGATGGAAGCAAAGCCTACTACGTGCATTTCTACGGTAATAATTCGCATAGCAATTTTATGGCGCATGTTAGCGACGACCGCAATAAAGGGTTTTTGGTGCGCCTGGTGAAGGACGCCAACTAACCAACGATACCCCATTGTGAACAATTAACGATAAAAAATTAGGAACAATGAAATATATCAAACATATCATATTAACGGCGATGGCCGTGTTACTGGTAGCGGGACCGGTGTGGGCAATGCAGCTCTATGTTATAACCCCTTCGGGACAAGTAACACTTGAGGTTGAACCTTCGGATTCCTTCGAAAATATAAAGGAAAAAATTAAAGATAAGACAGGATTCAATCCGACGTATCAGCATTTGTATTACAATCATATTGAGTGCTATAACGGTCAGACACTGAATGAGGTCGGAATCACAAGCGGAGGCCAGACCCTCACCATGACGTACGATCAACCCTACAAGGATGGCAACACTTGGGTCTTCACCATGCCCGCGGCCAACAAGCTGCTGGAGGTGGAAAACTACAACACCTACACCCTGACGCTCTCCCATAATGCCGGCCACGGCACGGTGGAGCTACTCCGTCCCGGCAGTTCCGCCACAGTTGGCAATGCTGAAAACGCATTCCAATACTGCTACGACTGCCAACGGAGCCCCGCTTACCCCACGGTGGCCAATAATGGCAATAACAACCTATCCGGCTTCACCAATCCTTACGTGGGGTTGAACGGTGTCGGAACTACGAATAATCCGTTAGGCCCATGGAAGTTGGAATATGTGGGACAATATTCGCATAGTGAATACAACTTCAGTGTATCAGGCGTTCGCCACACCTACGGCTTGAGCAGCGATGAGGCTGTTCCCATTTTCCTCCTCTATCAATGGAGCAGTGCCACCAACCAATACGAGCCTGTTGTTTACGGCGTGGCTTGCGCCTATTCCAAATTGGACAACACGCATAGTGCCGACCATACCCTTCTCTTCGTGGCCGAAGGACACTGGGGCTGCTTTTTGTCCAATAACCAACATTCTCAAAATTTGAATATCTACTTCGATGAGGACTTGAGTATGGGTATGCATGACTTTGCCGAGGCTGCCACACCTGCCCTTCCCGAAGGTGTGACAGACAATGGCAACGGCACCTACACCGTCGTGTCGGGCACCGAGCTGACCATCGAGGCCATCGCCAACTCTGCTGAGCATTACTACTTCGACAATTGGACCAACGAACAAGGCAGCGAGTACACCACAGGGGTGGTCACTCCGACGGGTCCACGCCCAGCCACCAGCCTGCTGACCCTCACCATCACCGGCGACACCACCGTCAGGGGCAACTTCCGAATCGACACCTTCGACCTGACACTCAGCACAAATAATGCGAACATGGGGCACATCGACATCGGCGGACAGCAGTATGAATCCAAAGACACGATGTTGACCGACCACCAGCATATCGACGTTGCGGCCATTCCCGAACCCGGCCACTACTTTGTGAACTGGACCGACGCAAACGGCATTGAAAAGAGCAAGAACACACACATTATGGTTACTGCTATAAGCGACACCACTCTCACTGCCAACTTCGCCCCATACGCCATCCTGCAAATTGCCAGCAACTATGACGCATGGGGTACGGTAGCCCTCCAAGCGGGAACCACCGGCAATCATGAGCTCACGCTCTATGACGAGAGCGAAAGCACGTCAAATCATTTGATTCCTGCTTACACTTGTTGGTTTGACGCATTAACAAGGAGTCAGCATGTCATCCCTGCCACCAAGCTGGCAGAAGTCAAGGGCGGCACCATCAGCAGCATCAAGTACTACGCACAAGACCCGGTCTCCTGGACCTCAAATAAAGCTATTGATGTGTACTTGAAAGAGGTGACTAACACCACTCTCAACAGCCTTGTGGACAAAAGCAGTTGCACTGTCGTATATAACGGCCAACTTAATGTTGTTGACGGCATTGTGACCATCACCTTCTCCTCCCCATTCTCCTACAACGGCGGCGATTTATTGGTGGGCATCGAGAATTTGGAAGCAGGTAATTATAATTGTGGTGTTTCTTTTTTGGGTGAGGATGTCCCAGGTGCCTCCATTGGAGGCCGAGGTGGTAATTTCACTCAACAAGACTTCCTTCCCATGAGTACGTTCACCTATCAACCCTCCGGCGTGAAAGTGAACCCCAATGGCGGTTACTATATCATTCCGGGAAACGAGGTTACGGTCACGGCCACGCCCGAAACGGACTACCATCTCGTGAACTGGACCGACGAGGAAAACAACGTGATGGGTACCGACGCCCAACTGACGTTCACCATCACGGGCGACACCACGGCGATGGCGAACTTCCAGTCTAACAGTGCCACCTTCACGCTGACGCTGGCCAGCAACGACGAGACGATGGGTACGGTGACGATGGCGGAACCGCTGCCTGCAGGCGTGGAAAACAACGGTGGCGGCAATTACACCGTACACTACGGTGTCACCGTGACCCTCGTGGCTACTCCGATCGGCAGCTACCAATTCTTGAAATGGGCCCCCGGTGATTCCACCACCGCAACCATCCATCTTACCGCCGGTACCGAATTCAGCACCGACGTGACCTACACCGCCACCTTTGGTCCGGCCACCCCCGGCCTCACCCCAGAGGGCGAGGTGACCGTCCAAGGCAATCGGTTTGTGGACGAGTACGGTCAGATCGTCGGTTCGCCGCGTCTCACGGAGCATGGTGAGTTCATTGACAATGGGAATAGTCCCCAGCCGGTCCATCTTATCGGCAAATTCTCCGTCAGCAGTACCCAAAAGGTTTATTTCTCGCCCGCCAATCTGCAGTACACCAGAACCAGCACATCCATGGATTGGAGCACCGGCACATGGAGTTTCCTGGCGCATCAGTACAGCTCCGTGGAGACGGCAGCCGATCCCTACTGCACCGAAAACTACGGTGACAAGACCGCTGTGGGTCTCTTTGGCTGGGGAACCTGGGGCGAAAGCAAGACTCCGAACCTCACCTCCATCAGTAACACCGACTACACCTGGAACACCGATTTCAGCGAACCCCTTGGCGGTTATAACGACTGGCGCACGCTGACGAAGGACGAATGGACGTACCTGCTCAACACCCGCGCAACGGGCGTGACGGTGAACAGCACGAACAATGCCCGCTACACACTGGCTACCATCAACACTGGCACTTCTATGGTGAAAGGGATGATTATCTTCCCCGATGGATTTACGGGTAATAATACCGATGGTGTCACATGGGGTACCATCAATGCAGCCAGCAACTACACCACCACCTGCACTACAGCCGGCTGGAATGCCCTGGAGTCCGCCAACTGCCTCTTCCTGCCTGCCACCGGCTGGCGCGCAATAAACGAAACCATTAATGATTGCACGAGGGTTGAAGGTATCAATTCATGGGGCTACTATTGGACAAACAATGCCTCGAATAATAATACGTTAAATGCGTATGTCCTCAAGTTCGATTCTCAAGTTGTTGAGCCCGATGAACTTGCCATACGTCGTTTGGGCTTCTCCGTGCGACTGGTGAGGAATGCGGAATAGAGACGTGCTGCTGATGTAGAGACGCACGGCCGTGCGTCTCTACGGACGGATTATATGTCACACAAAGGTCCTGGTGCTGGAGAGAGCGCCGGGGCCTTTTTTAATGTAGAATGATGAATGATGAATAACGTTTGTCGGGGGTTGTAGAGACACAAAATTTTGCGGCTCTACATAGGGACTGTCGTAAATTACCAAAACAAGCATAGCAAATTGATACACAGCGTGTTATAATTTTTGTATCTTTGCATCGTAAAAGAAATTCCCCCAATTGCCCTAGGAAAGCAAAAATCGGGGGAATCAAAAATACAAAATGATGGCAAAAATACAAAATCTTTCGGAACTGAGTCAAAGTTTTTCATTCACGGAATACGATTTTTTTGATTTCTACCGCCGGTCATTTGAGCGTTCGGAACTGGGACGGATAAAGAAGCTCCTGTGGGAGTGCTGCGAGAAGGCGTACAAGACCATGTGCGAGGCGAGCGGCCGTCTGGGCATCCGCCGTCCCCGGACCAAGTACCTGGACGTGGAGAAGGCGAACCTGGGGTACGCTAAGCAGCGCAAGCACAGCAAGTCGCAGACACGGAGCCTGACCCGCCGGCTGCTCCAGCTGCTGGGGAAGCTGCTGAAGGAAATCCGGAAGATGGAGCGCGAGCATGCGGATGCCGGGGTGCTGACCGACAAGGAGAGGAGGACGATGACGAACTATGTCAATAACCAAAGCACATACAGGTGCGGGGGCAACAGCGATAGCATCGCCAAGGCGCTGGCCTCCGCGGAGGGGTGGAACACTTCCAACTATGATTGTACGCCAGGGAAAACGCCAGAAAGCAACAACGCTACGGGCTTTACCGCCGTTCCGGCAGGCAACCGCAACGATTCGTTCTACGACGCGGGCGTCGGCGCTTACTTCTGGAGCGCTACGCAGGAAGTGAGCGACCCGGACAAAGTGAACTACCGCGTCCTGCTCTTCGGCGACCCGAAAGTGTCTAATTACCGCGACTACAAGAACGTCGGATTCTCGGTCCGTTGCCTCCGCGATTAATCAATTCAGTACAACGATAAGAAATGAAAGGTCGTTCCGTTACGGGACGACCTTTTTTTTATGTCACACAAATTGCACTGAAGGTTCGATTGAGGCTTGGGGGTTTCAGGTTTCAAGTTTCAGGTTTCAAGTTTCAAGTTTCAGGTTTCAGGTTTAGAAGCTTAGTTGGCAAGGGGTTGGCAGGTATCTGGCAAGGATATGGCAAGGGGATGCCATACTGATGCCATAGTGTAACCATACTTAAGAGTATGGCAAGTGTATGGCAACACTATGGCATCAGTATGGGAATAGCTTGCCTGATATATGCGAAACCTATGGGAGGGGGGAGGCAGAAGGTTCGCCTTCGGCGAAGGGGGGCGTGTGACAACCTGAGTCGGCGGATTGCCGAGTGTGGGGATAAAGTTGCGGCCGCGGCTGCCAGCAAACGCGACCGCACCTTGTTGAATTTCTTAAATGCTGGCTACGAGACCATGCATCTCGTGATGGGGTATGATGGCAACAAAGAGAGGAAGGTTTGCGACGCCGGTTTCAAGCGGGCCAACGACATCTTTAACCGTTGTGCGATGCTGTTGCCTGAAGCAGTGTGCGCGTGACCATAACTGGAATTTCCGGGAAGGGGCGTTGTAGAGACGGTGTGTACACCGTCTTTTTTTGCTTTTATTGTCGCTATTTTGTCCACATTTCCCACCTTTATGTCAATATTATTTTCGTGGATTGTTCAGGAGATGATGTATTTTTGCATTTGTAAAAATATAAAAGGTGGCTTCAAAACAAAACATTGTAAAACGTATTAATAATCAAGCAATTACCAACCCCTATGGTTGCTTGTTGAAAAATTATCACCTTTTTATTCTGGTTCCTTTTTTATCCATTTTAACTGACTGTTTGATGTCGGGTGGCTTTCTTTTATTTGTGAAATTAAATAATCTTTTTACATGAAAAATCTTTTTATTGTATTTTTGTTGTTATGCGGAATGTCTGCGGCTACTTTGAACGCGCAGCCGCAGACCGTGCGCACCACCTCCTCGGCAGGTGCCACTTCCGAAAATGGACGCCTTGCCGTGGTCATCGGACAGCCGTTCTTCACCCAGTTTACCACCCCCGTCGGAGACTACGATTTCTCCCTTGGCGTGGCACAAGCGCAGTGGACGCGCGACACGGTGTATGACGTGATTACCTACAACACGCCCTACACCGAAAACTATTTCAACTTGCCGGCACAGACCGAGACGCACAAGGACAGCGTCTATGTGGTGAACGGCGGAATTTACAATTACGACCTTCTGCGGACACTCTACCTGATTGTCTGCCCGCACCATATCGGCGACCAGGCAAACATCTCTTATGACGTGTTGGCCGTTTCGGGTCACTGCTGGACCAAGCAGAACCTGCGCACCCCCAAGGAGGGCGCGATGACCTACACCAGCGTGCAGTACCCCACGGTTCCCGGGGAGTACGGTCTGCTCTACACCTGGAACACCACTTTGGCCGGCACCGCTCCTGATGCCGACGGCTATGTGCAGGGCATCTGTCCTGCCCAGAACTGGCACCTCCCCGACGCAACGGAGATCAGCGACCTGATGGGCAACCCTGCCGAGTCGCTCCGCAGCTTGACGGGCTGGGTGATCCCTGAAGTCAGCACCAACACCACCGACTTCACGGCCTATTCTGCCGGTTTATACAACCCATTGGCCTCCCGCTTCGAGGGCCTGGGCACGCAGACCGACTGGTGGACCGCCATCAGCATGAGCGAAAACAATGCATGGCCCACCTCGCTGCATTTGCCCTACTATTGCGACACCCCGCAACTGATTCAGCGCAACCCCAACGACGCGGTGAGCGTGCGTTGCGTGATGAAAAACGTATGGCCTGAATAGTTAGCAGTTAGCAGTTGACAAAAACGAATAACAAATAAAATCCATATAATATGAAAAAACTCTTACTTCTTGTAGCAATCATGCTATGCTGCGCGATGTCAATCTTCGCGCAGAACAACAAAATCAGCTACCAAGCTGTGGTGCGTAATAGCGAGAACCAGCTGGTGGCCAACAAGTCCGTCGATGTGACGGTGGAAATCTTCAACGGCACGGAAACCACGGCCGCTTACACAGAGACGCACACGAATGTGCAGACCAACTACAACGGTCTGTTCTCGTTGCAGATTGGTGGCGGTACTGCGACCGGCGTTAGTTGGGATGAAGCGGTAATTAACTGGAAAGATGCGAAGGTGATTACAGCGGTGTCGCTCGGCGGCACGCAGCTTGCCACCCTGGAGATGCCGCTCACAGCAGTGCCCTACGCGCTGTATGCCGACTATGCTGAAGAGATTAATCCGGATGCTGTGGTGGTTACCGAAATCTACGAAAAAATGCTCGCCGACAGCAATGCCTTGGCGGGTCAAATCACCAACTTGGACAGCAAGCTGACCGACAAAATTCACGGAGACAGCTTGGCATTGGCTGGCCAAATCAACACCGTAAACACCAATTTGACCAACAAGATTCACCAAGACAGCGTGGCGTTGGCTGATAAAATGCGCGCTGACAGTCTTTTGCTTCATACTGCTCTGATTGACAGTATTGGAGATGTGCGCGAAGCTTTGAAAGATTCGGTTGGGAATATTAATACAAGGATGGAAAACATGGCCAATGCACTCCATAGTGAGATTACCACATTGGACAATAAGCTGACCAACCGGATAAATGTAATCAGCGACAGCGTGAAAACGAATTACGAAAATATCGCGCTGAACAGGCAGGCAATCATTGATAGCACTGCGCACATTCGCACCGAAATTGATACGACCAGCAAAGCTATTCGCAACACGTTGACCTCTACAGCTAGCGCTATCCGTAGCGAAGTTGACACCAAATTGCAATCCTACGCACAGTTGAATGGCAATAATACCTTCTCCGGTAACAATACTTTCACCGGTACGGTCACTGCCGGCACGATCACTGCTAGCTCGGTGACGGTTACTTGCGGTGAAAACGTCACTGCCGATGTTTGCGACTTGTTGCAAAGGATAAACACTCTAGAACAAAAAATTAATGACCCTCAGACGTTACTTACTCTTGTTGAGGGTATGACTGAAGCTCAAAAGGATCAATTGAAAAGAGCCTTGGGCGTATATGTTGCGGATAGTGTCTCTTTGAACAAGTCCACAACAATAATCACCACTGGAGGCTCAGAAGTGTTGGTGGCGAAGGTTTGGCCTGACACCATTGCCCAAGATGTTCAATGGACTTCCAGCAACGAACAAGTGGCCAGAGTGGTGGATGGCGTAGTGCATGCCATAGCTCCGGGTCAGGCTGTCATTAAGGCAACGAGTTTGTCAACGCCTTCGCATTTTGCGACCTGCACGGTGACCGTTTCCAATCCCGTTTCCGGTAACCTTTTCAATCTTAAACGCAATGACGATGGCACATGGGAGGTGACCATGCCTACCAACGATTTGGAAGTGGAAATTGAAGTATATAATGAATAAATAACCTAAAAAACGACGATTATGAAAAATATGAATAAAATAATGATGATATTGGTGGCCATGCTGGCCATCACAAACACGGGATGGTCACAAACAAGTGTATCAAACGAGTTCCAATATTGCTATGATTGTCAACGCGACCCTGCATATCCAACTAAATCTGGGAATTGTGAACTGTCCTATTTCAATTTACCCTATGTGGGCAACGGTTCAGTTGGTACTCAAGCCACCTCAAACAATGGCCCATGGAAGGTTGTATATCTGGGAGAATGGTCCGCAACCAATACTTTTGGAGTCTCCAGTGTTAGCTTTGCCAGTAATAATCCGCCGTACGGCTACAGCTATACTGGATCTGTTCCGATTTTCAAACTGTGTAAGAAAAATGGAAACAATTATGATTCTGTTGCAGTTGGTGTGGTTTGTGCATACGCCAATACCAGTAATACGGTAGATCATGCTATTTTATTTGTAGCCGCACAAACCACTGGTTCATTGCATTATGGATGCTTCTTAACCGATCATGTGTACTCGTACGGGTCAACTTTGAATATCACCTTTGATGAAGACTTGTCGAATGGTTTACCAAATTTTAAACAAGAAGCATCACCAGTTGTTAACCTGACCCTGTCTTCTAACAATACCCAGTATGGTACAGTCAGCGCAACTGGTACTGGGGTTGTCAACAATAACAATGGAACCTACACTGTGCCCAGCGGCACCCAGGTTACTGTTACGGCCACTGAAAAAACTGGTTATCATTTTTCTAACTGGTCCGATAATGGAACCCAGGAGCACCAGATTACAGTCAACGGCAACACAAGCCTCTCCGCAACTTTTGCAATTAATACGTACACGCTGCAGCTGAACAAAAATATCAATAACGCTGGTACGGTTACTGCCACTGCCACATCTGGCATTAGTGGTAATAATCCTTACACTGTTAATCACAATACATCCGTCAGCATCGAAGCCACTGCAAGTACTGGCTATCGTTTTGTCAACTGGGATGACAATGTGACTACTAACCCACGTAGTATCACAGTCACCAGCAATGTAACTCGCACGGCCAATTTTGTCAGGGAATACACCATCACCTTGTCCACGAACAACAATTATGGCACGGTAAGCATAACAGGTACAGGAGTTGTTGACAAGGGCAATGGGCAGTACGCTGTACCGGAGGGTAACACGATCACCATTACCGCCACTCCTAACACTGGTAGCCATTTCGTCAATTGGGACGGCAATCAGACCTTGACTAACTCTTCTCGCCAAATCACTGTCAGCAGTGATCAAACCATCACTGCCAATTTCGACTATAAAATTTACAATGTGCCTAACGACTGGACGGTGAAAGCTAACAATGAGAGTGTGAATGTCACCAGTGGCACCACCGATGGCATACAGGATGGT